>Ga0129310_1000181_pt1 | contig 87647 bp, 76 predicted proteins | sample Go1ome_2_FD_94433 | JGI IMG/M metagenome (GOLD analysis project Ga0129310, IMG submission 94433) | Western lowland gorrila individual fecal microbial communities from Wisconsin, USA - Go1022A metagenome | ecosystem: Host-associated > Mammals > Digestive system > Large intestine > Fecal | place... | reverse complement strand
TCCAGTGCCACTTACCAGTTGATCGAATCCGGCGGCAACATTAAAGCCGTGCAGGGCAACACCGGTCACGCCACCACCGGCATCCTGATGGACACCTACGCCCACACGCAGGACAAGCCCCGGTTGGAGCTGGCTGAGAAGCTGGAAGCAGACTTCTATTCACAGGACATCGGTTCCCCCAAATCCGGCTCTGTGCCGGTAAAAGAAAATCTGCCGGACAGCATCCAGATCACCCCGGAAGGGATGCTGAAAGTTGTCCGACAGATGAACCCCGAGCAGCGGCGTGAGTTTACCCGCCTGCTGTTCGCCTGAAAAAAGTATGGAAAAAACGCTCACAATGCACAGAATGCAGACAATGCAAGGAAAAACACGGCTTTCCCGCCGGTGTGCAAAAAGTGTGCAAAAGTGTGCAGAGCCCCAGAAAATGGAAAATCCCACGAGGAATCTTACGATTCCTCGTGGGATTTTGGTGCGCTCGAGGGAACTCGAATCCCTGGCCCTCTGATTAAAAGTCAGATGCTCTACCGGCTGAGCTACGAGCGCATATTTCTGCAGTGAACATACTGCCGAATAATATTACCACAACTTGCGCAAAAATGCAAGGGTTCCCGGACAAAAAGGCGCAAAAAGCTCCTGCACCGGTGTGGGGTTCCGCTTTCCATCCGCGCGGCAGGTCGAAGATGCTCCGATGTCGGCAGAGGGCGGGGGCTTCATCCCGATAACTTCCTCTTTACAAACGCGGGCAGAACCGTTACAATCAAATCAAATCCGTCTGCTCCACGCCGTGTTTTCTGCCCGGCAGTGCTGCACCCGTCCACCTTTTCCGGCACCGGCGTCCTGCCGGGCCGCACCGATACTGTTTTGAGCAGGAGGTTTTTCGTATGAAGCTCACTCGTCGTGCCGTTCTCCGCCTTACCGGTACTGCCGCTGCAGCGCTGGCGCTTTCCGGCTGCAGCGCTTCTGGCAGCGCCATTCTGGGCAGCAATTTCTCTGCCTGGCTCCAGCAGACTTTCGGTGTCAGCTCTTCCGGCGCCGCCTCTTCTGCTGCATCCTCGGAGGCCATGGCTGCTTCCTCGCTGCCGACAGGCGAGCAGCCCGCTGCCAGCCTTGCTGCACTGCCGGCGTACGATGCCGATCCGCTGACCGGCGAAGCCAAGCGCAGCAATGGGCGCATCGTGGGCGTGATGGTCAACAACATTTCCAACACCAACCGGCAGAACGCCCGCCCGCAGCGCGGCCTTTCCTCTGCCGACCTGCTCATTGAATGCAAGGTGGAGGGCGGCATCACCCGCTTCTGCGCGGTGTTCCACGATGCCGATTCCATCCCGGAGATCGGCCCGCTGCGCTCTGGCCGCGACCAGTTTCTGCAGCTGCTGATGCCCTATCAGGCCCTGTACTATCACGATGGCGAAAGTGCCGCCTGCACCAAGTTCATCAGCGTATACAACTACTCCGGCCTGAACATCGGCGGCAAGAGCTACTTTAATACTCCCACCCATCCGCATGTGGCTCACCGCGACAGCCGCGGCCGGGATGTGGCCTATGAACACACTGAGTTCACCTCCGGCAAGGAGATCCGGCAGGCCGCTTCCAATGCCGGCATCGGGCTGAAGTACGATTACGACGCCACCTTCTTCCGCTTTGCGGACTACCGCACCGGCGAGGAGAACGCCATGGCAGGCGCTTCCTCCGGCAAGACGGTCAGCATCACCCACTCGGACCACTACAAGACCAGCTTCCGCTATGATCCGCAGTCCCGCACCTATAAAATGCAGATGTACAGCCGCATCTCCGGCAAATTTGAAAACACCGTAGACGAGCTGAATGCAAAGCAGCTGAGCTTTGACAATCTGCTGGTCTGCTTTGCGCCCATCGAGCGCTATCCCGGCGACTCCGGCGATGTGCAGCAGGTGAGCTACATTTCCGGCGGCGACGCTTATTGCTTCAGCCGCGGCGGCGTGCAGCATGGCCGCTGGGAGAAGGCTTCGCCGGAGCACCCGCTGCGGGTCTACGATAAGACCGGCGCCGAGATGGTGTTTAACCGCGGCAAGACCTATCTTGCCATCGTGGACGATGACGAGTGGTCCAATTTCAGCTATCAGTAACGAGGAAACAGCATGAAACGCATCTGGAATCTGGCCCTTGGCACAGCGGTGCTGTGTGCTGCGCTGCTGTGCGGGTGCACCTTTAACGGCAGCACCGCACCGGCCGGCTCTGCGCCTGCCGACCCGCTGACCGGGCAGGAGCTGCAGTATCCCGGCGAACGGGTCGCCGCTGTCGTCATCGACAATGCGCCCGCCAGCACCACCCAGTGGGGCATTGGCAGCGCTTCGGTGGTGCTGGAAGCCCTGACCGTAAACGGCCGGCCCACCAGCCTGTGTCTGGCCTATCCATCGGTGTCGGCCATGCCCACTGTCGGCCCGGTCACACTGGGGCAGGACCTTTACTGGCGGCTGCTCAGCGGGCAGGAGGTGCTGCCCGTCCAGCGGGGCGCAGGCCAGTTTGCCCGCAACTATCTGGACTACTATAACCTCCGGGCCGTAGATGCGCTGGAAGTGGGTCGCAACGCCTTTTCCTGCGATGACGTCTGGAGCGGCGCGCCGCTGTGGCACACCAGCGGCAAGGAGATTACTTCCGTGCTGGGCCGCCTGAACCTTTCCGGCGCATTGGGCGACCACGGCAGCAGCGCTTCCTCCTCGGCCAGCACTGCCGAGGACAGCTCTGCCATTTCCGCTCTGCCCGCCCTGCTGCCGCAGGCCAAAGAGCCCCGCCTGCCGGAGCCCGGTTCCCGGGACGCTGAACAGGTGCTGATAAACTTTGCCCCGCAGAGCACCACCGGCTTTGCCTACGATGCCGCCAGCGGCAGCTACGGGATGCTCCGCGCCGACGGCAGCGCCCAGCTGGACGCCAACACCGGCATGCAGGCCCGGTTCGATAATCTTCTGGTCCTCTACTCCGCATCCAGCCTGCGGGACGACGGCCTTACGCTGGACTACGACCTTTCCTTTGGCGGCGGTGTATGGCTGAACGGCGGCAAGCTGTGGCACATCACATGGACGCAGGGGACCGATTCCACTTTTGTCTTCTACGACGCAGACGGCAGGCCGCTGTCCATCTGCACCGGCCGCAGCTACATCGCAATGGTGTCCAGCGTCACCGGGCAGGAGCTGACCGTGCTGGACTCTGCCGGGCAGAATGCGCTGAACTGACAGAACAAAAAAGACCATCTGAGGCATTTTGAATGCTTCTCAGATGGTCTTTTTCTATGTTTTGGGTCTGACCCTCTCAGTCATCGCTGCGCGATGCCGCTGCTCCCCTTTTTGTCACTTGCGTGACATCTGTTCCCCTCTTTGTCACCTGCGGTGACATTTCTCCCCGGCGCGGGGAGAATCTGTCCCGGCCGGGGGAAGTCTTTCTCATGGAGGGAGGCTTTGGCAATACGGCCAAGTTTTCCTTTTCGCCAGAGGCTCCCTCTCCGAGGGAGCTGTCGAGCATATGCGAGACTGAAGGAGTTTACAGGTCCACTACGCTGCCCACTTCGGCAGGGGAAGCAGGCACCATGCCCAGAACAGCCTTGTCGGTGCTGCGGTGGACGGTGAAGGTCACGCTGCGGCCTGCCGCAAAGTCCGGGTGGTAGGTCAGTTCCAGCGTCTGCCAGCTCTCCGGCACAGCGCAGAAGCAGTGCAGCAGCGCGCCGCGGCCCGCCGTCAGGTTCAGGGTGAACACCGAAGCGTCCGCCGCGTTCTCGCCATAGAGCGGCGCGGCAAAGCTGCCGCAGCGCACCGGCTTGCCGTCACATACGGCGGTGACACCGGTGCCCATGCTGTACAGGTCGCTGAGGGTGCGCACCTCGCGGCTCTGCAGATAGCTTGCGCCCACCGGCAGGGCAGCGGCAGAGAGGTTCTCCACCGAGAGATACACCAGCACATTGCCCATTTCCTGCGCAGGGGCATAGCCCAGCAGCTCCACGGCCGCCTTGCCGTCCAGCAGGGCAGGCTCGCCCGCAAGATGCGGCTGCTGCGCCGCAGCAGATACACCGGTGAGCAGCGCTGCCGCAAGGCTGACCGCACCGGAACCGGCACATTTCAGGAATGACCGGCGGGAAATGGACTGGGACATGGAACTTCCTCCTAAAACAATCGTTCCCTTATACAATAAAGGATTGTGCTGTTTCTGTCAAGGGATGGGCCAAAACTGTAACCGTTTCCTTACTCGCGTTTTCAACTGTAAAAGCGGCTTGTTATTCAAAGGCCTCGTTTTCCTCGGCTTCGGCCTGCCCGCGCAGGGTGTCGGCATAGCCAAAGGGCACGATGTCGATGGCTTCCACCAGACGGTCCCGCATCCACAGCTGCACATCGGTCTGCACGGTGTAGCCGCAGCCGGGGTCTGCCATCCACTGCTCCGGGTGGCGGGTGGGCACGGCGCGCTGGCTGAGCATGCTCATAATGACGCCGCCGTGGGTCACGCAGGCGGCCTCGGTCACGTCCATGCGGATCATATACTCGAACAGCTTCATCAGGCTCTCGGCGCAGCGGGCGTGGAACTGGTCGGTGGGCTCTGCCCCTTCCGGCAGATAGTTGGAACCCGGCGTGATCCACTTTTTGAAGTCCTCGTCGTGCACCAGCTCCTTGACTGGCTTGTTCTCAAACTTGCCAAAACCGGCCTCCCGCAGGTCGTGGACCGTAAAGGTGTGCTTTGCTTCCGGGAACAGGATGTTTGCCGTCTCCACTGCACGCAGCAGGGGAGAGGAGAACACGGTATCCACCTGCGGATACTCGAACCGCTCCTTCAGCTCAGCCAGCTGGGCGCGGCCCTCATCGCACAGAGGGATGTCCGTGCCGCTGCCGATGTACAGGCCCTGCAGGTTGCCGGCAGTCATGCCGTGGCGGATGAGGTGAAGCTTGAAAGTTTTCATGGGTAGTGCCTCTCTTTATCGCTGTGCGGCCGTGCGAAAACAGGCTGCCGTGTCCGCTGCGGAGAAAAAATCTGGCAGAAAATCATCTCGTCTGCCAGATTTTTCACCCTTTGACGGCGGCAGCCGCTCCGCGCATGCCACAAAATGTATGCGTTAATACCTTTAGTTTAACATAGATATGGTATCCAGAGCAAGCCTTTTGACAAAAATGACGAAAATCAACGAAAAATATCGTCACTTTTCTTGCTTTACAAAAGGTTTTCCGTTGTGTATAATCAACCTGCTGTAAACCAAAAACAAGGATGTTCCTTTCCACCGAACTTTGAGGAGCCAAAAATCATGGAATTCAACCGTATCATCAAGCTGCTGCGCAAGGAGCGCGGCATCACCCAGAAGCAGGCCGCCGAGGATCTGGGCGTTTCGCAGGCTTTGCTTTCCCACTACGAAAAAGGCATCCGCGAATGCGGTCTGGATTTTGTGGTGCGCGTGGCCGATTATTATAATGTCTCCTGCGATTATCTTCTGGGCCGCAGTGCAGAGCGCAACGGCATGATGCTCTCCGCAGAGGACATCCCGAACCCGGATAAGATGAAGGATAATATCTACCACGGCAGCGTGCTGCCCACCATGAACAAAAAGCTGATCTCCAACAGCCTGAATGTGCTGTACGCCAAGATCGGCCAGTGCCACAGCAAGGCCCTGACCACCGAGGTGAGCACCTACCTGATGATGGCGGTGGCAAAGATGTTCCGCCTGCTGTACTCGGCAGAGCCCCACAACGCCGCCAGCCTGTTCAGCATCGAGCCCATCCGCTGGCGCGGCTGCTCCGACGCCGTGATGCGCATGTCCGAGGCCAACGTGGAAGCCCTGCTGACCGGGCAGGATGTGAACGGCGGCGAGGGCGTCAAAGACCCGGCCTGCCTTTCCATGACCACCGAAAGCCTGACCCGGGAGTTCCCGCTTTATACGCCCAGCCTGTTAAATCTGGTCAAAACCAGCGAGACGCATGTGAAGGGCCTTTCTCCCGAAGGGTGATATTCCTGTGAAAAAGCTGTAAATTCAGCCCCAAAACCCTTGCATCTTGCGGGCAGAAAGGGTATAAACAAATTAGAATATTCTGGAATACGTTTTTTCCCGATCGATAAGGAGGATCTCTTTATGTCGAATCCCATTTCCCGCCGTACGTTCCTCAAGTGCACCGGCGCATCCGCTGTTGCTCTGGGTGCAGCAGGCCTGCTGGGCGGCTGCAAGCAGAATGGCGGCGACACCATCGTGGATGTCAAGGTCGGCGATAAGGTCAGCAACTGGAACGGCCTTGGCGTGATGCTGACCAGCCTGTTCCGCATCGATACCGCTCCCGCACAGGAGGGTTATGAATATATCGCCGTGCTGGTCACCGTGGTCAACCGTACCAAGAACCAGACCTTCAACATCGGCGCACAGAATCTGGCCGAGATCAACGCCGCTTATCCTGTGCCCCCGCAGGAGAACGTGGACGCCAACTTCCACGCACTGGCTGCTGCTTCCACCGACTTTGCCGCTTCCTGCGACGGTCAGGGTGTGGAGTGCGGTGCCAACATCTCGCTGTACAATTCCAACTCCCAGACCTTCTCCGAGTCCACCAACCTGCCCCCGCAGGGCAGCGGCTATCTGCAGCTGATGCTGATGGTGCCCAAGGGCTGGCAGAACCTGCAGATCACCTACATGCCCACCTTTGTGGCGGATAAGACCATCACCTTCAACATGGCCGCCGCCGATATGACCCGCGCCTGAGAGAACGGTTTCCTGAGACGAAATTTCGTCCAGAATGTACGTTGCTGCTCAAATTTTCATCCTTTTATTTTGCAAAAAGCATTGACTTTTGCACCGTTTTCGCCTATTTTATAGGTAACGCCGCAAGGCTTTTATTATGATCTTTTATTCAAAGGAGGAATTATTATGTCTTATACATTCTCCCGCCGTGACTTTATGAAGTACTCTGCTGTTGCAGCAGTTGCCGTTGCCGGTTCCGGCATGTTCACCGGATGCAGCGCTTCCAATCCCAACCGCCCCTACGGCACCTACAAAAATGCCGACTGCAAGCTGACCTTCGGCGGCAAGTCCGGCGGCATTTTGGGCTTTGGCGGCACAGAGGATCGCCAGATCCTGAAGGCTGGTGCCACGTATAGCTCTACCACCAAAACTCTGCTTCTGCCTTTTGAACACTATGCTGTTTCTCAGGGCTGTTCCTGCACTGCCGCAAATTATCAGATCGATATCACTTATGCTAACGGCAAGAACAAGAGTTATCGTCATAATTCCGACTTTGGCGATACTGTCATTACCAAGGTTTCGATCACCGATAATGGCGGTTCAGCAGGCATGAAGGTGGAAACAACGTACTCTCCCAACATCACCGTCACGGGTATTGATTTCACCGGTGCAAAGAAGGTAGAAGTCCGTTACTTCCCCCGCCACAACGCTCTTGGCAGAGAGAACGACACCTACAGCGATGTCTACGCAACCTGGAACATTACCTCTCTGTTCACCACCACCTGATTTTCTTGATGCATCAAAGGCCCGCACCCGCGAGGTGCGGGCCTTTTTGTATCCCAGCTTTTGGAAGTTATGCTGTAAAACAGCCAAGGCTTTTTAGTTGTTTTATGCCTTGTGCACAGGGCCGTTTTTCGGTACAATAGGGATATAAAAACGTGAAAGAACATCGCAGGGATGCGGTGCTTTTTGCATTTGAGGGGCGACCCGAAGAACCTGAAAAAAGGAGTGCTGTTTCGATGATCAACATGGTAAAGCTTCCCACCAAGAAAAGCGACTTGTTCCTGCGCGTGGCAAAGGGCCACTTTGCTACCAGCCACAGCCATATCAACTATTACATCGACGTCACTACCCAGAAGTCCCGCCTTTCCGAGGCCAGAGCCGTGGCAAAGGAGCTGGTTTCGGCCTACCAGCACAACACCATCGTGGATACCGTGCTCTGTCTGGACGGCACGCAGGTCATCGGCACCTGCCTTGCCAACGAGCTGACCAAGGACGGCTTTGCCAACATGAACGCCCACCAGACCATCTATGTCATCACACCGGAGTACACCACCGGCAGTCAGATCATTCTGCGCGACAATCTGGCCCCCATGGTCAAGGGCAAGCATGTGCTCATTCTGGCCGCTTCCCTCACCACCGGCTACACCGTGCAGGCCGCTGTGGAAGCCGTGAACTACTACGGCGGCATGGTGGCGGGCCTTTCTGCCATCTTTGCCACCACCCACGAGTGCATGGGCTATGAGGTCACCTCGATCTTCGACCCCTCCAGCCTGCCGGACTACGCCAGCTTCGACAGCCGCGACTGCCCCATGTGCAAGGCCGGCCAGCACATCGATGCGCTGGTGAACAGCTTTGGCTATTCGGCGCTGTAACCCCTCTCCGTCTGCTCACTTTGTTCGCATCCAGCTCCCCCGAAAGGGGGAGCTTTCTTTGTGCTTCCCGTAAAATGCAAAAAGCTCTCCCTTTCGGGAGAGCTGGCATCGCGCAGCGATGACTGAGAGGGCTATTTTTTCGGGAACACAAAGGGCTCGTGCAGATACACCAGCACCAGATACAGCGCCATGAAGCACCAGATGATGGGCTCGCACAGGATGACCGCATTGTACTGGAATTTCGGGATGAACACCAGCACAAAGATCACCTTGCCCACCAGCTCGATCACGCTGGAGAACAGCGGCAGGACCTTCTGGCCAAGGCTCTGCAGCGCGTAGCGGGTGCACAGCAGCACCCCCAGCACCGCATAGAACGGTGCGTTCCACAGCAGGTACCGCGCACCGTTTTCCAGCACGATGGGCTCCGTGGAGCCGGAGATGAGCCGCACCATCCATTCCGCGCCAAACTTCATCAGGAAGACCGCCGCGATCATCACCGCCACGGAATACAGATACATCTGCCGCATTCCCCTGCGCACACGGTCGGGCTGGTTTGCGCCACGGTTCTGGGAGACGAAGGTGGAGCCTGCATTCGCCATGGAGATCAGCGGCATATCCGTAAAGGCGAACAGCTTACGGGCGGCGGTGTGGCCTGCGATGGTCAGGGTGCCCAGACCGTTGATGCCGTACTGCAGCACCACAGAGCCCGCCGAGACGATGCTGCTCATCAGGCCCATGGAAATGCTCTGGCTGAACAGCTCCCAATAGAGGTGGGAGCCCACGGCAAGGTGCTTTTTCTCCGGGATGAGGATGCGCACCTTTGCCAGCACATACAGGATGCACAGCACCACCGAAATGCCCTGTGCAATGACCGTTGCCACCGCTGCGCCCCGCACGCCCATGCCAACACCGGCAATGAACCACAGATCCAGCCCCACGTTCAGCGCCGAGCTGATGAGCAGGAACACCAGCGGCATCACGCTGTTGCCGATGGCGCGCAGCAGACCGGCGCACAGGTTGTACAGGAACATGACGATCACGCCAAGATCAATGACGATGATGTAGCTGTAGGCTTCTTCCAGGATCTCTGCCGGGGTGTCCAGCAGCTGCAGCAGGGGACGCAGCCCCAAAAAGCCCGCCGCCGTGATGACCAGCGATGCGATCAGCCCAATGACGATGGAGCCGGTCACGGTGCGCTTGAGCAGGTCTTCGTCCTGTGCGCCGTAGGAGCGCGCCGCAACGATGGCAAGGCCGTTGCCGATGCCGATGCCAAAGCCCACCAGAAGCTCGTAGATGGAGCCGCAGGAGCCAATGGCGGCAAGGGCCGTGTCACCCAGCACATTGCCCACGATCATGGTATCCACCGTGTTGTAGAGCTGCTGGAACAGATTGGAAACCAGAATGGGCAGCATGAAGAGCAGCAGGCTTTTTAAAATAGGCCCGTGCATCAGGTCCACATTCATGTTCCATAAACTTTTCTTTTGGGGCTGCGCGTGGGTCATAGGGTTCCTCCAATGTTTTATTTTTACCGCAAAACAACCCTCTCAGTCTCGCTGACGCTCGCCAAGTTCCCCCTTTTGTCGCTGCGCGACATCTTCCCCCGGCGCGGGGGAAGTCTTTCCTCTCAGGGGGAGCTTTTATGCTGCGTAAAAGAAACAGCAAAACCTCCCCCTTTCGGGGGAGGTGGCAATGCGAAGCATTGACGGAGAGGGTTATCTCCAATTTTTTACAGCTCCTGCGTCTCAAAGCCGCTGCCGGTGAGCACCTGCACACTGGTAAAGCCTGCAGCCTTGATGGCGGCGGCAGCTTCGTCAAAGCCGAAGGTCAGGCTGTTAATGTCGTGGGAGTCGGACGTGATGATGACCTTGCCGCCCATCTTCTGCCACTCGCCCAGCAGCCACGGGCCGGGGTAGAAGTCCTTGCGGTAGCCGCGGTACACACCGCCGGTGTTCACTTCCAGCAGGCAGTCGTTCGCCTTTGCGGCCTGCAGGGCCTTGAGGGCAGCGGCCTTGTAGCGGGGCGACTCTTCGTCGAAGAACTCGCCGTTGGCATTCAGCTTCTTGATCAGGTCGATGTGGGCCAGGATATCCGGCTTGAGGGCGGCCACCTTTTCCACCTCGGCAAAGTAGGCTTCCACAGCGGCAAGGGGGTCTGCGTCAAAGTCGTCGTTGATGCAGTCCCACAGGTCCTGGGGACGGAAATCGATCTCATAATACTTGCCGGTGTTCTTGCCGTACAGGTGGTGTGCGCTGCCGATCCAGTAATCGTAGCCGGTACGCTTGTCCTCGCTGAGGATGTCCCACTCGATGCCGCACAGGATATCCACCTTGCCCCTGTATTCGGCCTTGAGCTTTGCGATGGTGGCCTTGTACTGGGCGGTGCGGCTGGGGCTCATGCAATATTCGCGGTCGCGCTGGGTGTAGCTATGGCCGGTGAAGCCCAGCGTGGTCAAGCCCTGCGCACATGCAGCACTTGCCATATCCTGCAAGGTATTTTTGCCATCGCACATGGTGGAGTGGCAATGGACACTGGACTTCTTATAATCTGCCATAGATAATTCACTGCATCCTTTCCTGTTTGACCTTATGGTCAATGACGTGACGTTTTTCCAGTTCACGGGTCACATCCTCCACCGTGATGCCGGCGCTGACCATCAGCACCAGAACATGGTAGGCAAGATCGCTGATCTCGTAAACGGTTTCTTCCTTATCCTCTTTTTCGCCCGCAATGATGACCTCGGTGCACTCTTCGCCCACCTTTTTCAGGATCTTCTCCTTGCCCTTCTCGAACAGGTAGGTGGTGTAGCTGCCCTCCTGCGGATCGGTCTTGCGGCCCTTGATGAGCTCATACAAGCCCTGCCAGCTGAACTGCTTCAGCTCCGGCGAGACGTATACTTCGTTGAAGAAGCAGCTCTCGGCGCCGGTGTGGCAGGCGGGGCCGGATTTGACCACTTCCACCACCAGTGCATCTGCGTCGCAGTCGGCAGTGATGGACACCACCCGCTGCACATTGCCGCTGGTCTCGCCCTTGCGCCAGATCTCCTGACGGCTGCGGCTCCAGAACACGGTGCGGCCCTCGGCAATGGTGAGCGCCAGCGTCTCGGCGTTCATGTACGCGAGGGTGAGCACCTCTTTGGTGTAGTGGTCCTGCACGATGGCAGGGATCAGGCCCTTTTCATCAAATTTCAGATTCATAACGGTTCTCCCTCCCCGGATGGGGATATTACTAGTTTAGCGTATTCGGTGCGCAAACGCAAGAGTTTGCGAGTTGTTTTTGCGGAAATCCAGTTTCGCGTTACGGCTTTTCCCCGCGCCGGGGAGAAATACCCCGGCGTTACAGCCGCATCTCCACGCCGTTTGTGTTGAGGTATTCCTTCAGATCCCGGATGGTCAGCAGCTTCTGGTGGAAGATGCCCGCGGCAAGACCTGCATCGATGCCCTTGTGGTGGAACAGCTCCAGAAAGTCTTCCTTTTTGCCTGCGCCGCCGCTGGCAATGATGGGCACGTTCACCCGCGCCGCAACCGCATCCAGCATCTCAAGGTCGAAGCCGCTGCGCACGCCGTCGGTGTCGATGCTGTTCAGGCAGATCTCGCCCGCGCCGTGGTCCACGCACCAGCTGATCCAGTCCAGTGCATCCCGGCCGGTGTCCTCGCGCCCGCCCTTGGCGAACACCCGGAACTGGCCGTCCACCCGCTTTACATCGGCAGAGAGCACCACGCACTGGTTGCCGTAGCGTTGTGCCGCCGCCGGGATAAGGCCGGGGTCCTTCAGTGCGCCCGAGTTGACGCTGACCTTGTCCGCACCGCACTTGAGCACCCGGTCGAAGTCTTCCAGCGTATTGATGCCGCCGCCCACCGTGAGCGGGATAAAAATTTCGCTGGCGACGCGGGTCAGGATATCGGTGAACAGTGCCCGGCCCTCGAAGCTGGCGGTGATATCGTAGAACACCAGCTCGTCGGCACCGGCAGCGTTGTACATGCGGGCCATTTCCACCGGGTCGGCCACATCCCGGATGCCTTCAAAGTTCGTGCCCTTGACCACGCGGCCATTGCGCACATCAAGACAGGGAATAATGCGTTTGGTGATCATGTCGTTTCCCCTCCGTTCACTCCTGCACCAGCTGCACGCAGCGCGCAAGGTCCAGTGCGCCGGTGTACAGGCTCTTGCCCAAAATGGCAGCGGCAGTGCCCATTTTTTTCAGTTCCAGAAGCTCCGCTTCGGACGAGATGCCGCCGCTGGCCGTAAAGGCTACGCCGGGCACTTCCTCTGCCAGCTGGCGGTACAGGCCCAGATTGGTGCCCTTCATGGCACCGTCGCAGGCAATGTCCGTGTAGATGATGGCGGTGCATCCGGCGGCGGCCAGACGCCGGCAGAAGTCCACGCCCGGCTCGGCGCTGACCTCCTTCCAGCCATGGATGGCCACATAGCCGTCCTTGGCGTCCACACCCACGGCAATTTTATCGCCGTATTTCTGCAGCATCCGGGCGGTAAAGTCAAAGTCCGTCACCGCCACGCTGCCCAGAATGCAGCGGCCCACGCCGAGGGAAAGATATGTTTCAATGCGCTCCTCGGTACGGATGCCGCCGCCCACCTCAATGTACAAACCGCCCTGCTTTGCCAGCGCGGCAATGGTATCGTAGTTGGAAAGGGTGCCGTCCTTTGCGCCGTCCAGATCGACGACGTGCAGGTTTTTGGCACCCGCTGCAAGAAACTCCCGCGCCTGTGCGCAGGGGTCCTCGCCGTAGACGGTCATGCGGTCGTAATCGCCCTGCGTCAGACGCACCACTTTGCCGCCCCGCAGGTCAATGGCTGGAAATAATTGCATTTAAATCTCCTTCAGAAACGAACCCTCTCAGGCTCGCATTCGCTCGCCAGCTCTCCCGAAGGGAGAGCTTTTTGCATTTTACGGTTCACTCTTTAGAAGCTCCCCCTTCGAGGAAAGACTTCCCCCGCTCCGGGGGAAGATGTCACCGTAGGTAACAAAAAGGGGAATCTGGCAACGCCGCAGGCGTTGACTGAGAGGGTTATAGCTCCGCAAACGCCTTCAAAATTCGCAGTCCGGTGTCGCCGCTCTTTTCCGGGTGGAACTGGGTGCCGTACACCCTGCCTGCCCGCACCGCGCCGGTGACGGGAATGGAATAATCGCTCACAGCCAGTGTACTCTCCGTACAGTTCTTGCCGTAGTAGCTGTGGACGTAATAGACGTATTCGCCCTCACGGATATACTTGAACAGCGGGTCGTTCTTTACAATGTGCAAAGCGTTCCAGCCGATCTGCGGCACCTTCAGGCTCTTGTCCGCAAGGTCGGGCTCCAGCGGGCAGACCTCGCCCTTCACAAAGCCAAGGCCCTCGTGCTCACCGTACTCGTAGCTCTTTTCAAACAGCAGCTGCATGCCAAGGCAGATGCCCAACAGCGGCTTCTTTTCGGCTTCGGCCCGGATCACTGGCACAAGACCCGTTGCCTCCAGCTTTGCCATGGCGTCGGCAAAAGCGCCCACACCCGGCAGGATCAGCCGGTCCGCTTTGCGGATGGTGTCCGCGTCCGCAGTCACAACGGCTTCCAGCCCCAGCTGTTTCAGGCTGGACTTCAGGCTGAACAGGTTGCCCACGCCATAATCGATAATTGCGATCATACCAGCAGTCCTTTCGTGGAAGGGATCTCGTCCTTGTGGGCTTCGTCGATCTTCACGGCCGCGCCCAGTGCATGGCCTGCACCCTTGAAGCAGGCCTCGAGGATGTGGTGGGTATTTTCTCCCGCAAATTGTACAAAGTGGATCGTGGCGGGCACGCTGCGGGCAAAGCCCAGCCAGAATTCCTTGGCGCATTCCACGTCAAAATCGCCCACCTTTTCGGTGCTGCAATGGATATCCCAGTTCAGGGTGCAGCGGCCCGAAAGATCGACGGCGCACAAAATCAGTGCTTCGTCCATGGGCAGATAAAAGCTGCCGTAGCGCTGGATGCCGCGCATATCGCCCAGCGCCCGTGCAAAGGCCTGCCCCAGCGCAATGCCCACATCCTCGGTGGTGTGGTGGTAGTCCACCTGCACATCGCCGTGGCAGGTGAGCACTAAGTCAAAACGGCCATGGCGGGCGAACAGCTCCAGCATGTGGTTCAGAAAGCCACACCCGGTGTCCACCTCGTAGCGGCCGGTGCCGTCCAGATCAAGGGTCAGGTCGATCTGGGTCTCATTGGTGTTGCGTTCCAGCGAGATCATGCGGTTCGGCATGGTTCATTCCTCCATGATCTTATCCAGTGTGTTCACGAATATCTTCATCTGTTCCGATGTGCCAATGGTAATGCGCAGCCAGTTCTGGATGCGGGGCGCGTCGAAGTGGCGCACCAGAATGCCGTTTTTCTTCAACTCCTTGTAGAGTGTTCCGCCGTCTTTCCGGTCGGTACTTGCAAACAGGAAGTTGGAGCGGCTGTCCAGCACGGCAAAGCCCCGCTGTTCCAGCTGCTGTTTTGTCCATGCGCGGGTATCCACGATGGCGGCGCGGGTCCTGTCAAAATAAGCGGTGTCTTCCAGTGCGGCCTGCCCGGCCTTCAGGGTCAGGCGGTTGATGTTGTAGGGGTTCAGGCTGAACTTGACCCGGTTCAGGTCGGCAATGAGCTTTGCATTGCCCATGGCCAGACCCAGACGCGCACCGGCCAGCTGCCGGGACTTGGAAAAGGTCTGCACCACCAGCAGGTTCTCGTACTGGTCGATGAGGGGCACGCAGCTCTCGCCGCCAAAGTCCACATAGGCCTCGTCTACGATGACCACATTGTTCGGGTTCGCTTTCAGGATGCCCTCAATTTCCGCCCGAGGCAGTGCAATGCCGGTGGGGGCGTTGGGGTTTGCAAGGACGATGGTCTGGTTCAGGCCGTAGTAGTCCTTCGGGTCAAGGGTGAAGTCCTCTTTCAGCGGGATGATGTGGCTGGGAATGTGCATCAGTCCGCACCACACGCCGTAGCAGCCGTAGGTGATGTCGGCATAGGCCAGCGGGTGGTCTGCGTCGCAGAAGGCACGCAGCGCAAAGAAGAGGTTCTCGTCGCTGCCGTTGCCGGGCATGATCTGCTCCGGCTGCAAACCGAAGTGGGCTGCGGCCGCCTTGAGCAGGTCGGCACAGGCGGGGTCGGAGTAAAGGCGCAGCTTTTCCACCTCGTGCTCGCTCACGGCGGCGATCACCGCCGGGGAGGGCAGATAGGGGCTTTCGTTGGTGTTCAGTTTGATGTACTGCTGATCCTGCGGCTGCTCACCCGGGGTGTAGGGGGTGACAGCGGCCAGCGTGGGAGAAAGGAATTTACTCATTGTTCAAATCCTCACTTTTCATACCGGATGGTCACGCTGCGGGCGTGGGCGTGCAGGCCCTCGCGCTCGGCAAAATCGGCGATGCGGGGGGCTACTTCGCCCAGCGCTTCCCGGGTGTAGTAGAGGAAGCTGGACTTCTTTACAAAGTCGTCTACGCCCAAGGGGCTGGAGAAGCGGGCGGTGCCGCTGGTGGGCAGGGTGTGGTTGGGGCCTGCAAAGTAATCGCCCAGCGCTTCCGGCACGTTGCGGCCAAGGAAGATGCTGCCTGCGTTTTTGATCTCGTTCAGCACGCCGAAGGGGTCCTCCACGCACACTTCCAGATGTTCCGGTGCAATGATGTTGCAGGCCTCGATGGCCTTGTGCAGGTCGGTGCAGAGGATGATCTTGCCGTTGTCGTCCACGCTGGCGCGGGCGATGGCGGCACGGGGCAGCTGCGGGATCTGCACCTCCAGCTCCGCCTGCACGGCCTTGGCCAGCTCCGGGCTGTCGGTGACGAGGACCGGGCTTGCCAGTTTGTCGTGCTCGGCCTGACTCAGCAGGTCGGCGGCCACCCATGCAGGGTTGCAGCCGCCGTCGGCCAGCACCAGAATTTCGCTGGGGCCGGCGATCATATCGATGCCCACCTTGCCGAACACCTTGCGCTTGGCGGTGGCAACGTAGATGTTGCCGGGGCCAACGATCTTATCCACCGCGGGGATGCTCTGGGTGCCGTAGGCGAGAGCCGCCACAGCCTGTGCGCCGCCGGTCTTGAAGATCTTGGTCACGCCTGCGGTGGCAGCGGCGGCAAGGATGACCGGGTTCACCCTGCCGTCCTTGCCGGCGGGGGTGGTCATGACGATCTCGGATACGCCCGCCACCTTTGCCGGGATCACGTCCATGAGCACGGTGGAGGGATAGGCCGCCGTGCCGCCGGGCACATAGACACCGGCCTTTTCAATGGGGGTATATTTCTGGCCCAGCACGATGCCGGGCTTGTCGTTCACCACAAAATTCTTGTGCACCTGCTGGCGGTGGAAGCTCTCGATGTTGGCGGCGGCTTCGCGCAGGGTCTCGAGGAAGTAGGGGTCCATGTTCGCAAAGGCCTCGTCGATCTCCTCCTGCGTCACCTGCAGGGCATCGATCTTTGCACCGTCAAATTTCAGCGCGTAATCCTTCAGGGCTTCGTCGCCCCGGGCGCGCACATCGGCAATGATGCCGTCCACCACATCCTCCACGTTCTTTTCCGCGCGGATGTCGCGGTTCAGGATCTCTTCGGGCCTGAGCTCGTCGAAGTTATACAGCTTGATCATTTTGCTTCCTCCTTGTTCTGCAGTTCCGCCCGCAGCTTTTCCAGCATGGTGTCCATTTCGGCGTGCTTGAACTGGTAGCTGGCTTTGTTGGCAATGAACCGGGCCGAGATGGGCATAAACTCGGTGACCACCTTCAGGCCGTTCTCCCGCAGGGTGGTGCCGGTCTCCACGATATCCACGATGACGTCCGAAAGGCCCAGAATGGGGGCCAGCTCAATGGAGCCGTTCAGCTTGATGATATCGATGTCCCGCCCCATGGATGCGTAATAACTCTTTGCAATGTTGACAAATTTGGTGGCCACCCGCACCGGGCGGCTGGGGTCGTCCTTGTAATCGGCCGGGGCGGCAACGCACATGCGGCATTTGCCAAGGCCGGTGTCCAGCAGCTCGTACACATCGGCAGAAGCCTCTGTGAGGATGTCCTTGCCCACGATACCCACATCGGCGGCGCCGTGCTCCACATAGATGGCAACGTCGCTGGGCTTGACGAGGAAGTAGCGGATGCCGGCCTCCGGGTTTTCCACCACCAGCTTGCGGGTGGCGTTGTAGTCCTCCGGGCAGCCGTAGCCGATGCCCGCCAGCAGGTTATACACCTTATCGCCCAGACGACCCTTGGGCAGGGCCACGTTCAGCATCACCCTGTCGGTGCTGTTCTTCTGCACCGGCGGCAGCGGGGCGCTCAGGCGGTCCAGCTCGTCCAGATAGACCGCAAAGCCGATGGCACCGGCCCCGGGGGTGAACTTCTGCATCAGCAGGTCGTAGCGGCCGCCCTTGAGCAGGGGGCGGGGCAGGGCTTTCAGATAGCCCTGAAACACAAGGCCGTTGTAGTATTCCATCTCGCCCGCAAGGGTCATGTCCAGCCGGATGACGCCGCCCGCCTTTTCCAGCGGCACAGCCAGCGCTTCCAGCTCGGCCACAGCCGCGCGCATGGCGTCATTGCGGCACAGGGCAGCGGCCTTTGCAAGGGTATCGGCATAGCTGCCGCAGAGGCTCAACACACTGCACAGGATGTCGGCGGCGGCATCGGCAAGACCGGCGGCTCCGGCTGCAGCCCGCAGCTCGTGGGCGTTTTTCTCCCGCAGCTTTTCCAGCAGCTTTGCGCGGGCGGCATCCGGCACGCCCAGCGCGTCGAACAGGCCGAACAGGTAGCCCATGTGGCTCACTTCCAGCACCCAATCGGCCCCCAGCGCATCCAGCGACCGCGCCGCCAGACACACCGCCTGCTGCACCTGTGTTTCGCCCACCGCACCCAGCATCTCAAGGCCCATCTGGCTGATCTCTTTAAAGGTGTGGCTCTCGGCGGAAGGGCGGTAGACATTCTCGTGATAGTAGTAGCGCAGGGTCTCGCCGGGGGCGGGCTGCGCCGTCTTTGCAATGGAGAGGGTCACGTCCGGCTTGAGGGCCAGCAGACGGCCGTCCAGATCGGTGAAGGTGATGACCTGCTCGGACGAGAGGAAGCTGCGGTTGGCCTGATACAGGCCGTACTCCTCAAAGCGGCCCATGTGGTACTTGCGGCAGCCCGCCGCTTCGTACAAGGCGCGCAGCGCAAAGGAGGCGCGCTCCTTGGGCTGCAGGTTTGCAAGGCTGAATTCCATCGTCGGTTCCCCCTGTTTCTTACATCCATCGCCGGCGTTCTCCGGCACTTTTCGACTCCTCTATCTCATCCGCCGGGCCCCACTGCCCGGCGATCCTTTGCGCGGCACCTCCGCGCCTTTTCCATACGGAATTGGTTCTATTGTTATTTTACTTTATCCAGATAAAGTTGTAAAGTAGGAAAGTGCCAGTGTTTTCAGTTTTATCATACGATTTTTCTGTGCGTTTGTACAGAGCGCAGAAAAAAAGGAGCTGCCGCACCGAATGCAGCAGCTCCTTTTCAGGCAAATTTTATCCCAGCAGGTCCAGCACACCGGCCTTCGGGCGGGCACCCACGGCCTGACGCACCAGCTTGCCCTGCTCAAACACCAGCAGGGTGGGGATGCTCATGACGCCGAACTCCCCGGCCAGCTCCGGCTGTTCGTCCACGTTCACCTTGCCCACCTTCACATCGGTGCGCTCCTCGGCCACCTCGTCCACGACGGGACTGAGCATCCGGCAGGGACCGCACCAGCTGGCCCAGAAGTCCAGCAGGACGGGCTTTGTGCTCTGCAGCACCTCCTGCTCAAAATTTTCCTTCGTGATCGTAACAACTGCCATATTTCTACCTCCTGAAAGGGTTCGTTCGTGGTTGTTCTTATGGCATCAGTATACCCCAAATGCCGGAGCTTTTCCGTAACCGGGTCACATTGGGGCGCAAAAAGCCCGGAGCAGGAAGAAAGAATACTGCTCCGGGCGGGGAATGGTTATGTTATTGTGCGGTCAGGCTCAGACTTCCTGCATGGCGTTCTTGCCTGCAACGTAGCCGTAGTACATGGCCATGGAGTGGCTGACGCCCTTCAGGCCGATGGGATACTCGGTGGCAAAGCGGTTGCCCTGCACGTTGCCTGCCACATACAGGCCGGGGATCACGTTGCGGTCGGCGTCGAAGGTGTGGCAGTTCTCGTCGCTTTCCAGACCGCCGATGCAGACCAGCAGCAGGGCGGTGGTAAACTTGTCGGCGTAGAAGGGGCCGTTCTCCACAGCCCACATGCGGGATGCGGGCTTGTGGAAGTCCTCGTCGTAGCCGTCCTTGGCCAGCTGGTTGTAGCGCTGGATGGACTCCAGAGCGGTCTGCTGGGCAGCGGTGTCGTCCGGGTAGATCTTTGCCACCAGCTCTTCCAGCGTGTCGGCCTTGACAGCGCGGCCATCGGCCACAGCTGCTTCCAGCTGATAGGGGCTCTTGTAGTTGCGGTAAGTGGTGTTGTTCTTGGGGCCCTCTGCCTCGCTGGCGTAGTCCTCGTAGTAGCAGGCACCGCCGTGGGCTGCGGGCATGTAGGGCAGCTGCTGGGGCCAGTTGGAGTCAAAGATCTGCCAGCTCTCGCGGTTCTTCTGCAGCTCGATCTGGTTTTCCAGCTGCTGGCCGGGCAGGTCCTCGTTCATGAAGCGCTTGCCGTTCAGATCCAGATTCAAAAAGCCTGCGTTGCCCATGACGCCCACGCCGCTCAGGTCGGCACCGCCGCCCATGTGGTGGATCATGGGTGCGTGGCTCTGCTGCACCTGAGCGCCTGCCCACATGCCCAGCTGGATGCCATCGCCCTGATTGGTGAAGCTGCCCTCCACATCCACGTTGGTGAACAGGCACTGGATGTTGTTCTCAATGACCTCGGGGCAGAAATGCTGCAGCATCTTGGTGTTCTGGGAGTAATCGCCGGTGGACAGGATGACGCCCTTGGCGGCGTTGCACTTGATGTACTCGCCGGTGGCAGCATCGCGGGCATACAGGCCCACGCAGCGGCCGTCCTCCATGATCAGCTTTTCCACAAAGCAGCCGTAGAAGGTGTCCACGTTGCCGGTGTCAATGGCCTTCTGCATGTTGGCATTGACGGTGACGGACTGGTTGGGCAGGAACTCCACAGAGGTGGGGTAGCAGGGGAAGCGCTCCTGCTTCCAGTCGTAGTTCTCGGGCAGCGGGTAGAAAATGGGGATCAGGAAGTTGTTTGCGTTCTCGTCAGGGATGGCGCTGCGGGTGGTCTCGGCGTAGTACAGCTCCGGGTTTGCTTCCACCCACCAGTCAAAGGCATCACCGATGTTGTGGGCCCACTTGCTCATAATGGAGCGCTTGCAGCGGTAGGTGCTTTCCACCATGTGAGAGTCCACGATCTCGTCGATCTGCTCACGGGTCCAGGTGTTGCGGCCCCACTTGGCCTGCACATTGCCGTTGATGACGGCATACTCGCCGCTGCGGCACTGGGGACCGTCAGCCTTTTCAAAGGCTGCCACCTTGCCGCCGTCCTCGGCGATGCTGCGCACGGCTGCCACACCGGCAACGCCGCAGCCCACCACGGCCACATCCACGTCCACCGTCTTGGTGACCTTGCTCTCGTCGATCTCCGGCTCGGTGCCCAGCCAGTCGTTCTCCGAAGCGGCAGCGGAGCTGTCTGCGCCGTCTGCCTTGACGCCCATGGCCTGCTCGATGCAGCTGGCAGCCGCCTTCTTGACGGCATTGGTGGTGACGGTAGCACCGGAGATGTTGTCGATCTCGGTGCCCTGTGCGGCCATGATAGCCTCCTGCAGGGTGGGCGCAGCCACGCCGCCGATGCTCTCGGTCTCGTTGGAGGCATCGATGACCACCTCGGTGATGGCGGTCTCGCTGAAGGTCATGGTCACCTTCACCTCACCGATGCCGGTGGCCGTGCCGGTGTAGGTACCGGCGGTGTAGATGGCATCACCGGAAGCGGCGGTGCTGGAAGAAGCTGCAGAGTTGCAGGCAGCCAGTGCACCGGCGGTGACGCCGCTCATGGCGGCAGCGGCGGCGACCTTCAAAAAGCCTTTGCGGGAGATCTTTTCCATTTGGATTTCCTCTTTCTTCTCATCAATTTCTCTTCGTCTCTGCGGGAGTTTTTCCCGCGCTGCACTTAGTATAAAATATAACGAAGTAAAAGGGAAACAAAAAAATTTTGCCATCCTAATAAAAAGTGTTTATAACTGTCTCCCGCCATGCTATACTGAGAGCAGACGGATCTTCCCCTGCACAGAAAGGAGCTTTTTTTCGGATGAACGACCACCAGCTGCTGTGTTTTCTCACCGTGAGCCGGACCCTGAATTTTACCACAGCCGCCCGGGAGCTGTACTGCACCCAGCCCGCCCTCAGCTACCAGATCCGCAGTCTGGAAAAGGAGCTGGATCTGGCCCTGTTTGAACGCAGCACCACCCGCGTGGCGCTGACCGAAGCAGGCCGGGCCTTTGTGCCGCAGGCGGAGGGGATCTATCGCAGCATCCTGAACGCCCGCACCGCGCTGAAGGGCTTTGCCCGGCGGCGCACGCTGACCCTGCGCCTGCCGCCAGTGCTGCTGCAGCGGGACCCCATTTATCCCATCCTGATGGCACGGCTGCACGCCGCGCTGCCGGGATATGAGTTTGCGGTGGACACTCGGCCCGTGTCACGCAACCCCCACGAAATGCTCTGCAGCGAGGCAGACGCAGCCCTCTATCTGCCCTTTGGGCCACTGCAGCCGGAGATCGAGCGCCTCCCCATCCTGCACAACACCTTTTACCTGATCGTATCGCCGGAGCACCCGCTCACAGGGCGCAGCACTCTGGCGCTGTCCGATCTTGCCGGGCAGCAGCTGTTTTATGAGCCGCTGTATCAGGAAATGGTGGATCTTGCCGTTGTTCAGCCCGGCCTGCCGTTTTCCGCACCAAGCTGGCACATGGTGGAAAACTACGAGTGTGTTTACAACGATCTGCTTGCCGGGCGCGGCATGTTTTTGTGCCCGATGAAATACCCGGCCTTTCCGGCGGCGTGGTACCTGCCGCTGCAGCTGCCGTTGCCGGACACCTGTCTGCTGACCCTGCGGGATGACCCGCGCCCCGAGATCCAACGGCTGCGGGAGGTATTTACCGCTGTATACGCCAGCCGCGCAAAGCTTCTGGGCGAAGAATGAATGCAAAAAGGGGCTGCTGCACATCCTTTTGAACGAACGTGCAGCAGCCCTTCAGCTCTTATAATATTCCGACAGTTTTATTTGCCCAGCATTTCCTTTGCAGTCTTGCAGATGGTGGCAGCATCCAGACCGTAGAACTTCAGCAGGTCCCATGCCGGGCCGGAGCAGCCGAACACGTCCTGCACGCCCACGCGGCGCACCGGCGTGGGCAGCTTTTCGCTCAGCACGGCGCAGACGGCCTCGCCCAGACCGCCGATGACGTTGTGCTCCTCGGCGGTGATGACCTTGCCGCACTCCTTTGCAGCCTTGAGGACGATCTCCTCATCCAGAGGCTTGATGGTGTGGATGTTGATGACCCGGGCGTGGATGCCCTCAGCGGCCAGCTGCTCCGCAGCCATGCGGGCTTCGTTGACCATCAGGCCGGTGGCGATGATGGCAATGTCGCTGCCCTCGGTGATCTGCTCGCCCTTGCCGATCTCAAAGTGATAGTTTTCGGCGTCGTGGAACACCGGAACGGCCAGACGGCCAAAGCGCAGATAGACGGGGCCTTCCATTTCGTAGGCGGCACGCACAGCGGCGCGGGCCTCTACATCGTCCGCCGGGCAGATCACGGTCATGCCGGGGATGCTGCGCATGAGGGCAAAGTCCTCGCAGCACTGATGGGAAGCACCGTCCTCGCCCACCGAGATACCGCCGTGGGTGGCACCGATCTTCACGTTCAGGTGGGGATAGCCGACGGAGTTGCGCACCTGCTCGAAGGCGCGGCCGGCGGCGAACATGGCAAAGCTGGAAACAAAGGGCACATAACCCATGGTGGACAGGCCTGCAGCCACGCCCATCATGTTGCCCTCGGCAATGCCGCAGTCAAAGTGACGGTCCGGGTAAGCCTTGCGGAACATGCCGGTCTTGGTGGCAGCGGCAAGGTCTGCGTCCAGCACCACCAGATCCTCGTGGCCCTCTGCGGCCAGCTCCTTCAGGGTGTTGCCGTAGCTTTCACGGGTAGCGATCTTCTTCACATCTGCCATCTTAGTTTTCCTCCTGCTCCAGCGCGGCGTATGCGGCGTTCAGTTCCTCAATTGCGATCTTGTACTCGTCATCGTTGGGGCCCTTGCCGTGCCAGTCCACAGAGTTGGTCATATAGGAAACGCCCTTGCCCTTTGTGGTGTCCATGATGATGCAGGTGGGCTTTGCGGTCTCTGCATGGAACGCCTGCATGGCGGCTTCGATCTGGTCGTAGTCATGGCCGTCGATGGTGACAACATTGAAGTTGAAGGCCTTCAGCTTCTCTTCCAGCGGGGCGCTGTTCATCACGGTCTCGGTGGTGCCGTCGATCTGCAGATGGTTGCGGTCCAGCACAACGCACAGGTTGGAAAGGCCGTAGTGTGCGGCAAACATAAAGGCTTCCCAGCACTCGCCCTCTTCCACTTCGCCGTCGCCCACGATGGCAAAGACGTTGATGGACTTGCCGGCATGCTTGGCACCCAGTGCCATGCCGCAGGCGGCAGAGATGCCCTGACCCAGACTGCCGGTGGACATATCCACACCCGGGGTCTCGTTCATGTTGGGGTGGCCCTGCAGATAGCTGCCGATCTTGCGCAGGGTCTTGAGGTCTTCCACCGGGAAATAGCCGCGCTCTGCCAGCGCTGCATACAGTGCCGGTGCAGCATGGCCCTTGGACAGCACCAGACGGTCACGGTCGGCCATCTTGGGGTCCTTCGGGTCAATGTTCATTTCCACAAAATAGAGGTAGCTCAGCAGCTCGGCGATATCCAGACTGCCGCCCGGATGGCCGCACTTTGCACTGTGCGTGCCCTCGATCACGCCCATGCGGATGTGGCAGGCGTGCTTGGCCAGAGTAAGTTTTTCTGCATTTGTCATGATGGTCCTCCCGTATGAACCTCAGATTTGCACATGTTCAAAAAAGCCTTTCGTCAGCGCCGGTGCAGTCCTGCTGCCCGCAGCGCGCTCTTTTTCAAGTTTATATTAGCTATTCTATGCAAAAAGGTCAAGCTTCTTCATGCAAAATGTACACACGCGGGGAAATATTCATGGAAATTTGCCGCTTTTTGGTTAAATTGCAGGCTTTTTGCCGTATCTTGACAAAGCCAGAGGCATCTGCTATATTTTTCACAGATTCCGGCAGGAAGCCGGATGCGCAGGCAGAAGCCTGTTTTCTCCATCTGCGCGTTGTGCATGTGCGCGGCGCGGCGGGCCGGTCCAGGCCCTGCCATCTTATTTTTTTACAGACGCCACGAAGGGGTCTGCCTTTGGCTTGCAAGCCGGGCAGGCCCCTTTTTTATCTGGCAAAAGGAGGAAGCTTTTTTATGAAAACCAACCCCCGTTCCACCACCCGCAGCCTTGTGCTGGCTGCACTGTTCCTTGCACTGGCCTTTGTGCTGCCCATGATCACCGGCCATGTGCCGCAGGTGGGCAACATGCTGTGCCCGATGCACTTTCCCATTCTGCTGTGCGGCTTTGTGCTGGGCGGCCCATGGGGCCTTGCCGTGGGCTTTATCGCTCCGCTGGTGCGCTCGGTGCTGTTCGGCATGCCGCCCATGTTCCCCATCGCCATCTCCATGGCCTTTGAGCTGGCCGCTTACGGCCTTGTGTCCGGCGTGCTCTGGCGCAAGGTGAAGCACACCGTTCCCATGATGTACGCTTCTCTCGTCACCGCCATGGTGGCGGGACGTCTGGTGTGGGGTGCCGTCCGCTTTGTGCTGGCGGGCCTGACCGGCTCGTCCTTCCCGTTCAGCGCGTTTTTGTCCGGGGCGCTGCTCACCGCCGTGCCGGGCATCGTGGCACAGCTGGTGCTCATCCCGCTGATCCTTGTGGCACTGCAAAAAGCAAAATTTATGGATTGACTTACTATTTAGAATGCCCTCCGCTTTGCTCTGGGCATAAACAGCGGAAATTTTATTTTTATTATTACAGAAGAGCAGCGGCTGCGGCCGCTGCTCTTCTGTTTTTTCACGGGAGGGGCCGTAATGAAAACGCCCTGCTGCCCGTTACATCTTTTCCTGTAAAAAGCGAAGGGGCTGTTGCCAAGAACTCCCTCAGTCACGGCTTCGCCGCGCCAGCTCCCTCACGGAGGGAGCCTGACATGACGGTAAGCTGTGAAGCCTCCCTCATTGAGGGAGGTGGCATCGCGTAAGCGATGTCGGAAGGAGTTTCGCAACAGCCCTTTTCTATATTTTTAAATTTTTCAGTTCTTCTTACCGGTCAGGAACTCCGGCAGGGGCTTGCCCTGCTTGCGCCACTGATGGTACTCTGCCGTAGCAGCGAACTCCACGTCACCGGCAGAGTTCAGGGCAGTCTCCACAGAGTCCTGCACCACGCCGATGATGAAGCCGACGCCTACCATCTGCATGGCGACATCGTTGGAAATGCCGAACAGGGAGCAGGCCATGGGGATCAGCAGCAGGGAACCGCCGGCCACGCCGGAAGCACCGCAGGCACCCAGAGCGCTCATGGCGCTCAGCACGATGGCTGCAGGCAGAGACACCTGAATGCCCAAGGTGTTGGCAGCAGCCAGCGTCATGATGGTGATGGTGATGGCGGCACCGTCCATGTTGATGGTAGCACCCAGCGGGATGGAGACGGAATACATATCCTTGTCCAGACCCAGCTTTTCGCACAGAGCCATGTTCACGGGGATGTTGGCGGCGGAGCTGCGGGTGAAGAAGGCGGTCAGGCCGGACTCACGCAGGCAGCGGAACACCAGCGGATAGGGGTTGCAGCCCAGATAGATAAACATGATGAAGGGGGAGACGATGAGGGCCATGAACAGCATGGTGCCCACCAGCAGGGCCAGCAGCTTGCCGTACTGGGTAAAGATGGCAAGGCCGTTGCCGGAAACGTTGGTGTAGACCAGACCCATGATGCCGAAGGGAGCAAGATTGATGATCCAGCGCACGATCTGGGAGACCGCATCGGCGGTGTTTGCCATAAAGGTCTTGGTGGTGTCAGAGCCGATTTTCTTCATGGCCACGCCGAACATGCAGGCCCAGAACAGGATGCCGATGTAGTTGCCGCTCATGATGGCGCTGACGGGGTTTGCCACAAAGTTGGTGAGCAGGGTGCCCATGACTTCGCCCAGACCCTGCGGCACCACGTCCGACTGGGCAGCGTCTGCCAGCACGACCGTGACCGGGAACATAAAGCTGGTCACCACTGCAATGGCCGCAGCCAGAAAGGTGGTGAGCATGTACAGCCAGATGACCGTGCCGAAGCGGCGGTCCAGCTTGGAAGAACCCTGTGCCAGAGCACTTGCCACGATCACGAACACCAGCACCGGGGCGATGCCCTTCAGTGCGCCAACGAACAGGCTGCCCAGTTCACCCACCCAGCCTGCACCGGGGGCCACCAGAGCCAGCACCGCACCGATGATCAGACCGATCAGGATGCGAACGATCAGGCTGATGCCGTTGTAGCGGGCAACTGCCTTGTTCAACGTTTTCATATAGTACACTCCTCTTTCCTATTGTACGCCAGCGGCGCACAGCTTCCTGTCTCTTACACAAGGACGGGTGTTATTATAGCACACACGGCAAAGAAATGAAAGCGTTTTCAGACATTTTTCGTTCACAAATTTGCGTTCAGGTCGGTGTCCATGGAGTTTTTCCGTTGATCTGTATTTGTAGCAAGGACAGGTTTAACCGTTCGCGGCTTTGTTCTCTCCGTCACCGTCGAGCAGCGCAGGGCTGAGCGGGCGGGCCATGCAAACAAAAAAGCCTGCGTGCGCAGTCCTGCATGGCAGGCTCTGCATCCGCAGACCGGGGCTCTTTGGGGTGTATTCTGTTTTCAGCGCAGCGGCTGGGTGAGCGCAAGCTTCTGGTAGGCAAAGCGGGGCGAGCCGTCCCGCACATGGATGACGCCGCAGCGGGTAAAGCCGTTCTTTTCCAGCAGATGCTGCATGATCTTGTTATCGGCGTGGGTGTCCGCACGCAGGCTCTGGCAGTGCTCCAGACTCCAGTCCAGCACGGCCTTGCCCACGCCCTTCTGTTTGCCGGCCGATGCCAGACGGTGCACCGTGCCATAGGGCAGGGTATCGTCCAGCCACTGACCGTCCTCAATGACGGCGTAGGTGGGGTCTGCTCCCAGAATAAAGGCAAACACGGCCTCGATCTGGCCGTTGACCACATAGAGGAACAACCGGTTCGAGTCGATATCCTCCTCCAGCAATTCCTGCGGCGGGAAATCATCCCCCCACTGGGTCGGGTTGCCCGATGCCTTCATGACTGCACGTGCATGGGCGTAGATCTTCAGGATCTGGGGCAGATCCCCTCTCACTGCTCCACGAAACATTCATTCCACCTCTTTCGACAGCGCCGCACCGATGCGGCTAGAATGGTTCTATTGTACTCCATTTTTCCATAAAAATCCAGTTTTTTGCATCGATCTGCCATAAAACGTTCCGAAACGACAAAACAGGGCACGGCGTCTGCTGTGCCCTGTTTTGTCTGGTCATGCTGTGGTTCATGCACTGGTGCGGGTATGGCCCGTGCGCACCAGCCGGTATTCCCGGGGGCTGAGGCCGTAGCGCTCGTGGAACAGGCGGTAGAAATAGCTGGTGTTCTCGTAGCCCACCAGAGAAATGATCTGCTGGATGTTCATGTCGCTGCGGCGCAGCAGGCGGGCAGCGGTCTCCATACGGTGCTTTTGCAGCAATTCCTTATAGGTGCGGCCGGTCTCGGCACGCACGCACTCGCTGACGTATGCCAGCGAAACGCCATACTCCCGCGCCACGTTGGAAAGGCTGGCTTCCCGGTAGTTCTGGGTGATCTCTTTCAGTGCCGCCTGCACCAGCGCTTCGCGGCTGACCGTTCCGGCCCTGACTTCCGGCAGGATAGGATTCGTCTGTGTCATCTGCGTTTCCTCCGTAAAGGGTGCGGCAGGCGGGGACTGGGGGATGTCGGACGCCCGCCGCACAGGGAATGGCGGCTCCTGCCGCCCTACACCTCAGATACGAACCGACGCACCGGAATATTGCAGAAAGCTAAAAAATTTTTAGTCAATTTCCGTTGTAGGCGTCAGAACCCTCTCAGTCACGCCTGACGGCGTGCCAGCTCCCCCGAAGGGGGAGCTTTTAAGCATCTACCGGTCAGCACCATAAAACCTCTCCCTCTCGGGAGAGGTGGCATCGTGCAGCGATGACGGAGAGGGTTTTCGTCCTGCAGAAAAAGACCGCCTCTGCACAGGGCAGAAACGGCCTTTTTCAGGAGAAATAAAGAAAACACGAACCCTCAAAAATGAGGAAGGGAAATGCGGTTATCAACCCTCTCAGTCAAACCCTCACGGGTTTGCCAGCTCCCCCAAAAGGGGAGCTTTTATTCATCTTCCGGTCAGCACCATAAAACCTCTCTCCCTCGGGAGAGGTGGCATCGTGCAGCGATGACGGAGAGGGTTTATCTCAGAACATGCTCTCGTCCTTATAGCGGCCGGTGCGCGCGAACTGCACCCACTCGGCCACATTCACGGCGTGGTCGCCGATGCGCTCCAGATACTTGATGACCATCAGCAGATCCAGCGCTGCATCCACCTTGCCGGGATCTTCGGCGATCTCCTGCGCCAGCTGATGCTTGATGGCGTTGAAATCGTAGTCCACCGCGTCGTCTGCGGCAATGACCTTGTGCGCCGCCAGCTCGTCTTCGGCCATCAGAGCGGCAAGGGCATCCAGGATCATCTGGTGAGCCTTTTTGCCCATGGCAATGGCCTGACTTACCGCCGGGTCGCCCTCTTTGCGGACGGTGACAAGGTGGGGGATGATCTCGGCGATGTCGGCGGCATGGTCGCCGATGCGCTCAATGTCCGTGACCACCTTCATGGCAGTGGAGATGCGGCGCAGGTCGCCTGCCACCGGCTGCTGACGCAGCAGCAACGTCATGCAGCGGTGCTCGATGTCCCGCTCCATGTTGTTGATGCGGGCGTCTCCCTTCACGATGGCCGCAGCTGCATCGGCGTCAGCGACGCAGAGCACTTCCAGAGCGTTCTCCACGGCATCGGCAGAGTTGCGGCCCATTTCGGTCAGCGATTTTTTCAGCGATTCCAGATCGGTGTCGTACTGTTTACGGATACTCATAGCTGTTTCCTCCTTTAACCGAACCGACCGGAAATGTAGTCCTCGGTGCGTTTATCCTGCGGTGCGCTGAAGATCTGGGCCGTGGGGCCCACTTCCACCAGCTCGCCCAGCAGGAAGAAGGCGGTGCGGTCGCTGATACGGGCCGCCTGCTGCATGTTGTGGGTAACGATGACCACCGTATAGTTCTTCTTCAGCTCACTCATCAGCTCCTCCACCTTCATGGTGGAGCCGGGGTCCAGTGCGCTGGTGGGTTCATCCATCAGCAGCACCTCGGGCTTCACCGCCAGTGCACGGGCGATGCACAGACGCTGCTGCTGTCCGCCGGAAAGGCCCAGCGCGCTCTTTTTCAGGCGGTCCTTCACCTCGTCCCACAGGGCCGCACCCCGCAGCGAGCTTTCCACCAGCTCGTCCAGCTCAGCCTTATTGCGCACACCGTGCAGCTTGGGGCCGTAGGTGATATTGTCGTAAATGCTCATGGGGAAGGGATTGGCCTTCTGGAAGACCATGCCCACCCGGCGGCGCAGGTCGGTAAGCTGCATTTCCCGGGCAAAGATGTCCTCGCCCTTCAGCCGCACATCGCCCTCGATGCGCACATTCGGCACAAGGTCGTTCATGCGGTTGAGGGTTTTCAGAAAGGTGGACTTGCCGCAGCCGGAAGGGCCGATGAGAGCGGTGATCTCCCGCTCGCCCACGTCCAGCGAGATACCTTTCAGCGCCTTGAAGTCGCCGTACCAGAGGTTCAGGTCTTTTGCCGATATCACCGGCACATTCGTGTTTTCCATAGAGTACCTCATTGTTGAATTGGAACAACCCTCTCAGTCACGCCTGACGGCGTGCCAGCTCCCCCGAAGGGGGAGCTTTTGATCATCTGCCGGTCAGCACCACTCTAGCTCCCCCTGAGAGGAAAGACTTCCCCCGCTCCGGGGGAAGATGTCGCGTAGCGACAAAAGGGGGAATCTGGCATTGCGAAGCAATGACTGAGAGGGTTTCTTCTCTTTTTACTGTTTCTGTTTCAGCTTAGTCTTTGCCAGCCGCGCCGCAAGGTTGATGGCCAGCACCAACACCAGCAGCACTGCACCGATGCCCCAGGCCGAAGCAAAATCGCCGTCCTCAAAGGCACGCAGGTACAGCAGCACCGACAGAGTGGCGCCGTTGGAGGTGTAGGCTTTGGCCACGCTCTTGGCAATGACCTCTGCGGCACCGGCGGTGAAGAGCAGGGCGGCGCTTTCGCCCACGATGCGGCCCACAGCCAGAATGCAGCCGGTCACGATGCCGTCGATGCTGCAGGGCAGCACGATGGTGCGGATGATGTGCCACTTGCCTGCTCCCAGACCCATGGCACCCTCCCGGTAGCCCTGCGGCACCGTCTTGAGGGATTCCTGCGTGGTGCGGATGATGGTGGGCAGATTCATGACCACCAGCGTGAGCGAACCGGACAGCAGACAGGTCTGGAAGCCCAGCGCCTGACTGAACACCAGCATACCCACCAGACCGTAGATGATGCTGGGGATGCCCGCCAGCGTTTCGTTGGTGAACTCGATGACCTCGATGAGTCGCCGGTTGGAGGCGTACTCGGTCAGGTAGACCGCCGCGCCTACGCCCAGCGGCAGTACGATCAGTAATGTCAGTACAATGACATACAGTGTGTTGAGGATGGCAGGCAGGATGCCATCGGTCTTTTTCAGCACACTGGCGGTGGTGGAAAGGAACTTCCAGCTGATGTGGGGGATGCCCCGCACCAGCACCATGCCGATGATACCGGCCACCAGCACCATCACCAGCACGGCGCTGGCCCAGACCAGTGCGGTCATGACCCGGTTCCACATCTGACGGGAAGGCGAAAGGCCCTTATTCATCCCGGCTTCCTCCCTTCAGCACAACATTCAGCACAACATTGATGATCATGATAAAGACGAACAGCACCAGCGCAATGCTGAACAGCGCCTGCCGCTGCAGACCGCCGGCATAGCTCATCTCCTTGGCGATGGCAGTGGTCAGGAAGGTGACGCTGCGGAAGGGACTGTCCGGCATGTTGGGGCTGTTGCCTGCCACCATCATCACCGCCATGGCCTCGCCGATGGCACGGCCGATGCCCAGCACAACGCCTGCGGCAATGCCGCTTTTGGCTGCCGGGATGCTGATCTTGAACCACGTTTCGGTGTCGGTGGCACCCAGTGCCAGACTGCCCTGCTCATACTCCGGCGGCACGGCGTTCAGCGCCGTGACCGACACGGACACGATGCTGGGCAGGATCATAATGGAAAGCACCACGATGGCGCTCAGCAGGCAGGCACCAGAAGCCTTGCCGAAGGTCTTTGCCACGGCAGGCACCAGCACCTGCATACCCAGCAGGCCGAACACCACGCTGGGGATGCCGGACAGCAGCTCGATGGCGGTGACCACCACGGTGCGCAGCTTTGGGTCGGCGGCCTTGGAGAGGAACACCGCCGTCAGCAGACCGATGGGCACACCGATGATGGCAGCGCCCAGCGTGCCGTAGATGCTGGACAGGATAAAGGGCAGGATGCCGAACAGCGGCTGGGCTGCCGTGGAGGCCCACTTTGTGCCGAACAGGAATTGGAACAGACCGATCTTGTGGATGGCCGGCACACCGGAGATCACCATGTACACCGAGATGAGCACCACACAGCCTACCGCCAGCATACCGCACAGGAAGAAGATGAAATTCATCACCGCTTCCAGCCATTCGGCGGGGGTGCGGGGCAGCCGCACCCGGCTCAGATAGGATTTTTTGTTCATAGCGGAGATCCTTTATAAAAGCCGCGTCGGCCCGCAGAAACGGCAGCCCGACGCGGCGGGGTATTTTGTGAACGGCCTCGCCCTCTCAGTCTCGGCACTTCGTGTCTCGACAGCTCTCCCAAAGGGAGAGCCTCTGGCGAAACCGAAGACTTTGCATGGACTGCCAAGGCCTCTCACTTTGGGAGAGGTGGCATTGCGCAAGCAATGACGGAGAGGGCGAGCCCGCTAACCGTTACTCGTTCACCGGCACAGCGCCTGCGGTGCGGATGAGGTCGGCAGCGTCCTTGCTGGTGGCAAAGTCCACAAAGGCCTGTGCCTGCTCCGACAGGGTCACGCTCTTGTTGGTGACGAACACGAAGGGACGCTGGATCTTGTAGCTGCCGTCCTTGACGGTATCCTCGCTGCACTCCACACCCTCCACGGTGACCATGGCAACGGTGTCGCCCACAGCGGACAGGGAAGCGTAGCCGACGGCCAGAGGATTGGCCTCCACAGCGCTGATGACTGCGCCGGTAGCGGTCAGCTCCTGTGCGTACTTGCAGCTGTCCTTCACGTCCACGATGCTCTCAAAACCATCACGGGTGCCGGAACCGGCCTCACGGCCCACCAGAACGATCTCGCCTTCGTCGCCGCCCACATCCTTCCAGTTGGTGATCTCGCCGGTGAACATCTGCTTCAGCTGGTCTACGGTCAGGTCTGCCACCTTGCTGGCCTTGTTGACAACGATGGCGATGCCGTCCAGAGCCACGATGGTGCCGTCCACGTCGTTCTTCTCGTCGTCCTTCAGAGCGCGGGAGGACAGGCCGATGTCCAGCGTCTTATCGGTAGCACCGGTGATGCCTGCGCCGGAACCGGTGGGGTCGTAGCTGACGGTAACACCCGGCTCCACCTCGGCAAAGCCCTCGGTCAGAGCAGCGATGACGTTCTTCATAGAGGTAGAACCGCCGGTAGCCACATTGCCGGACAGGGTGCCTGCAGCAGTCTCAGCAGCGGCAGAAGAAGAGGCGGACTCCGCAGCAGAGGATGCCACAGTGGAAGAGGCTGCGCCGCCGCAGGCGGTCAGAGCCATCGCTGCAGCAGCAGCGCCGCAGACAGTGATAAACGAACGACGAGTGATCTTTTTCATAACCCTTTTCCTCCAATAAATGCCGGAATGCAGTTCCGGCCGATGTTTTCTTGTTTTGATGTGTTTTCCTTGGGAACGGCCTTATTGTACCGCACCGCCATGCGCGCTGCGACCATGTACGCGCAAAATGGAGGTAAAGCTTTGCACACCGTTTTTGCGGGCGTGTCAGCTCTGTGTAAAGCCGGCATGAAAAATCTGCACTCGGATTTTACAAACAGGATAAATATGCCGAAAACACCATTTTCTGGCTGGGCAAAGTGACAAAAAAAGAAGGCACTCTCTATGGAGCGCCTTCTGCTCAGCAGTATTTTGTTCCGTCCGGGCAGTAGAACTGCACATACTTCTGCCACTCGGTCTCGCTGATGGTGCGGCGGTAGCAGTCCACCAGTGCATCCACGGCCTGCCGGTCCGCAAAGGTACCGGCACCCGGGCAGTCCAGCACCAGAATGCGGAACCATGCATCGAACAGATGCTCGGTAAAGCCGGTGTCCCGGGCCCCGCACCGGGCATAAAAGCCCAGCCGCCGCACCGCCATAGCTTCGTCCTCCGCCTTATCCGGGCATTCGGCCTCAATGAGGATGGCCTGCGCACTGCCCTCGTGCTGCGGCAGGTCGGCCAGCAGCTGCGCGCCCAGCCCTGCAGCACGGTATTCCGGCAGCACGGCAAAGTAATCCAGCTGGCTCACCCTGCTGCCCGCCGGGCGCACCATGAGCAGGTACGCCGCCAGTGTTTCGCCGTCAAACACGCCCCATGTGTGGGCTGTGCCGTTGGCTTCGCTGTTCAGGATCATGCTCAGGGGCTTGAGCTCCGTGGGCGGGAAGTCCCGCCGCATTTCGTCCAGATAGACCCGCGTCAGCTCTTTTTCGTTCAGTTTCCGCCAGTTGTACGTTTTGCTCATCGCTTTCTCCTCCCGGGCAGGTGCGCCCTGTTTTGCTGCTTCCAGTATAGCATACTCCGTGCGGGAACGCAAAAAGCCGCCGGGAGCGGACAGCTGAGTCCCGTCTCCCGGCGGCAGTTTTATGATGGTGCGGGATCAACCAGTCTCCCGCATCGGGTCAGATGGAATGCCTTGTGTTACAGCATCTTCTTCAGCTCGTCATACACGAACTGAACCTTGGTGCCGATGATCACCTGGCAGGCAGTCTTGCTGGGACGGATGACACCGGCAGCACCAGCAGCCTTGACGGCCTTCTCGTCCACCTTGGCGTTATCCTTGACCTCAAAGCGCAGACGGGTTGCGCAGTAGCCAACCTCCTTCACGTTCTCCTTGCCGCCGACAGCAGCCAGAACAGCGGAAGCAACTTCGGTGTAGTTGTTGTTTGCCAGAACGACCTTCTTCTCGGACTCTTCGTCCTCGTCCTCACGGCCGGGAGTCTTCAGGTCGAACTTGGTGATGGCAAAGTAGAACACTGCGTAGAACACCACGAAGGCTGCGATGCCCAGAGGAATGATCATCCAGGTCTTGGCAGCTGCGGGCAGGGAAGCGGAGAACACCAGGTCGGTAGCGCCTGCAGAGAAGCAGAAGCCAGCACGGAAACCGGAGTAGTAGGTGATGATGGTGAAGATGCCGTACAGAGCAGCGTACACAACGTACAGCGGGAAGCACAGGAACATGAAGCCGAACTCGAAGGGCTCGGTAACGCCGCAGACGAATGCGCAGATTGCAGCGGACAGAACCAGACCGATAGCGGCCTTCTTGTTCTTAGCGGTCTTGACCATAGCCAGAGCAGCACCGGCAATACCGAACATCATGCAGGGGAAGAAGCCGGACATATACATACCAAGGCTCCAGCCCACATCAGCGGAGGTCTCGCCAGCCCAGAAGTGGCTCAGGTCACCCAGACCAATGGTATCGAACCAGAACACGTTGTTCAGAGCGTGGTGCAGGCCGGTGGGGATCAGCAGGCGGTTCAGGAAGGCGTAGATGCCGGCGCCGATGCCGCCCATGCCAGCGATGCCGTTGCCGATTGCGACCAGAGCGTCGAAGATGACGGGCCAGACGAACAGCAGAACAACGGACACAAGAATGGAGATCAGACCGGTAGCGATTGCAACGAAGCGCTTGCCGGAGAAGAAGGCCAGCCAGTCAGGCAGCTGGATATCCTTGAACTTGTTGTAGCAGGCAGCGCCCACGATAGCGGCCAGAATGCCGATGAAGGAGTTGCCGGCGACCTTCTGGAAAGCGATGTAGGTAGCAGTGCCTTCTTCCAGGTGACGGACCATGCCGACCACGCCGGGGTTCAGCAGCTGCTGCATCATCAGGAAGCTGACCAGACCGGCCAGACCTGCGGTGCCATCGTTGTCAGCAAGGCCGACAGCGGCACCAATGGCAAACAGCCATGCCATGTTATCGATCAGAGCGCCGCCTGCCTTGACCAGCAGGAAGCCAACGGTGTAAGCTGCACCGGAGGTTGCAGCACCGGGAACGCCCATAACGCCCGGAGCAAGGGCATAACCGAGACCCATCAGGATGCCGCAGATCGGCAGGACCGCGACGGGGAGCATCAATGCTTTGCCCAGTTTCTGGAGATACTTCATCATAAAGCACATTCCTCCTTAAGAAATGTTTGGTTTACAGACGCCTCTGGTTGTCGGCCGTCCATAATTCCGTAATAAAATAGTAACATATTTTTGAAAGAAAAGAAAGCCCATTTCTCATTTTTCTATCAAAATGCGTCAAAAGTCCTTATTTGCCGGCTTTATAGTCGATAATTTTTGGCTTTTCCGCACGCGCACCGTCTTTATGTTGAAAATTCTTTTCTTTTTACGTACATTTTGCCCAAAGGCTTGCATCCCACAGCCGAATCGGGTACTATACTATTATAAGAAAAGCCGGGAACCGAAGGAGGTTTACTTTATGGAATGGACTGATATCCGCCTGACCGTGGCCAAGGCCGATGCCGACAACGCCGAAGCCGTTGCCACCATGATCGCCGAGGGCGGTATTTATATCGAAGACTACAGCGACATCGAGCAGCAGGTGGCCGAGATCGCCCATGTGGATCTGATCGAGCAGGAGCTGCTGGACAAGCCCCGCGACACCGTTATCATCCATATGTATCTGGAGCCGGGCGCTTCCCCCGTGGAGACGCTGGCCCTCATTGCCGCCCGCATGGAAGCCGCCGGCATCGCCTACACCGTAGAGACCGAGGGCGTGGAGCAGGAGGACTGGCAGAACGGCTGGCGCAAGTATTATCACCCCATGGAGATCGGCAAACGGCTGGCGGTGGTGCCCTCGTGGCAGCAGTACGACACCGACCGGGTAAAGCTGATCCTTGACCCGGGCCTTGCCTTCGGCACCGGCGGCCACGAGACCACCAGCCTGTGCATGGAAGCGCTGGACGAGCGGGTGACCGGCGGCGAGCGGGTGCTGGACATCGGCACCGGCAGCGGCATCCTTGCCATTGCGGCGCTGAAGCTGGGCGCTGCCGTGGCCGAGGGCGTGGACATCGACCCTGTGGCGGTGCGCACCGCCGGGGAGAACGCCGCCTTGAATGGCGTGCAGGACAAGCTGACCGTGCTGGTGGGCGACCTTTCGGACAAGGCCAGCGGCAAATATGACATCATCACCGCCAACATCGTGGCCAACGCCATCCTGTCTCTGGCTCCCGCCGTGCCGGGCCTGATGGCGGAGGGTGCCACCTTTATTGCCAGCGGCATCATCGACAGCCGCAAGGACGAAGTGATCGCCGGGCTGGAAAAGGCCGGCCTTGCCGTTGTGGAAGTGAAGGAGAAGCGCGGCTGGGAGTGCATCGTCTGCAAGAAAGCGTAAGGAGATTTTATGCCGCACCGTTATTTTACCACCGAGATCTCTGACGGCACCGCCACCCTGCGCGGGGCCGACGCCCACCATCTTGCCCGCGTGATGCGCGCAAGGCTGGGCGATACTGTTATTTTATGCGACGGCAACGCCGTGGAATACACCGCCACCATCACCGGCTTTGGGGACGAGTGCGTGGAGTTCCGGGTGGAGCCGGGCTATCCCAGCGCCGCCGAACCCGGCGTGGAAGTGACCCTGCTGGCCGGTTATCCCAAGCAGGACAAGCTGGAACAGATCATCAAGCACGGGGTGGAGCTGGGCGCAGCCCACTTTATCCCCTTCTTCAGCCGGTACTGCGTGGCCGCGCCCAAAAAAGAGGAGCAGAAGAACGAGCGCTACAACCGCATTGCAGCGGAAGCCGCCAAGCAGTGCGGCCGGGGCATTCTGCCGGACGTGGCCCTGCCTCTGCCGAACTTCGGGGCCGTGTGCCGCACCTTTGACCAGTATGACCTTGTGCTGTTCTGCTACGAGTGCGGCGGTGCGCCCCTGCGCCAGCTGCTGGCAGAGACCGCGCCTGTCGACGGCAGAAAGCGGAAAATTGCCATCGTGACCGGAGCCGAGGGCGGTTTTGCCGCCGAGGAAGCCGAAATGGCCGCAAAGGCCGGTGCCAGAACGGTGGGCCTTGGCCCCCGCATCCTGCGGTGCGAGACCGCCCCGCTGGCTGTCCTTGCGTCCGTCATGACCCTGACGGGGGATCTGGAATAACCGGGGCTCCGGCGGGCGGCGCACCTTCAGCAACAATAAATTCTGACCCATGGGTTCGGGAAAGTCTGCGGGCTTTCCCGGGCCCGTTTTTTATTTTTTGCCCTGCATAAAGATCTCCCGGATTTTTGTGCAGCATTGCCCTGTCATTCTGCTGCAAATTCTCAGCTGTTTTTGTGCTTGTTTCACGAAATTACTTACCCCCCCCCCCCGAAAATTCTGCAATTTGTCTTGACATTTTCCGCAGCACAGCACTATACTTGTGCCGCAAAGAGACACCGGGCATAAAAATGCGCAGCTATGTGATTTTCTGCCCAAAAATCCCGGTTTTTGCCGGTTTTCGGCATCGTTCCCGGTAACGTTCACGTCTCTGTAAGCTTTTTTGTTTGGAGGGTTTTGCAATGCGGAAAAACGTGAAAAAGCAGCTTGCCTTGCGGGTGCTGTCCACAGCGGCTCTGATGGCCATGGTCTCGTCCATCGCCACAGCGGCGTTTGCGGATACCTATTATCTGGAAGATGGCGACATCACCGTAAATGTAAACGATGATGGCCACTATGTGACGCAGGGAGACAACAACACAAAGGATCAGGACGATCAGGTGAATATCACCAGCCGCGACAAGGAAACGAATGAGGTGGAAACCACCCAGCATGTCGTCACGGTCACGGTGGAAGACAATGCCACAGCGAATGTCACCATCGAGGACGCCAAGATTGAGCCGGGATATGCCAGGGACGACTCTGGCAAATTAAAAAACGGCATCACGGTGGAGACGAAGGGCGAGAACGCCAAGGCCAACATTACGTTGGACAATGTGAATGTGAAAAACAGCGGGGGTTCCGCCTTGGAGGTCAAAGGCAAGGGCGATACTGAAATCGAGCTGAATGGGGACAACACTCTTTTCAGCGGAGATCGGCATGCAGGTCTGGAAAAAGCCGATGATGTAAGTCAGGGCTCCCTGACCATCAAGGATGATAAGAATAATGACGGCTCTGAAAAAACCAAAGACGAGGACGGCGACATCGGCACCTTAATAGCTGCCGGTGGCTATGACGGTGCCGGCATCGGCGGGCGTATGAATGAGTATGACAAGGGCGAAACTGATACAACTTGTACGAGCACTTCCAATATCACCATAACAGGCGGTAAGATCAAGGCGGGATCCCTCAACGAGACGGTGAAAGAATACGATCAGCCGGAATACAGCGGTGCCGGCATCGGCGGCGCTACCGGTGGCCCTACCAGTGGCGGCAATGCCACCAATATCACCATCACCGGCAATGCTGATGTATCTGCTGCGGGCGGCTCCTATGCAGCCGGGATCGGTGGCGGCTATGGCGGCGATGCCACCAACATCATCATTTCCGGCAAGGCGAAGGTCACTGCAGCCGGTTCAAACTCCGGCGGTGCTGGAATTGGCGGTGGCGACTATGGTACAGGCAACGTTCTTATTACAGACCATGCCGATGTGACCGCCTACGGCGGAAATCAGGGTGCCGGAATTGGCGGTGGCGGTTACCGTGGCGGCTCTGTGGAAATTTCCGGCAACGCGAAGGTCTTCGCTACGGGCGCTAACGGCGGCGCTGGTATCGGTTCCGGCGAGGGCTGCTATAGCGATAACCCGGAATTAACAGATACCAGTGTCACCATCTCTAAAAACGCCGATGTGACCGCTGTCGGATCTTTGGGCAGTGCCGCAATTGGAACCGGCGCTTTTTGGGAGAGCGGAAAAACAACGATCAACATTACCGGCGGCACTGTAACTGCCATTGGCGGAGAATCCTATCAGGATGGAATAGGAATATTAACCTCTGCCATCGGCGGCAGCAGGAATAGTTCTAGCGCCCCCAAAGTGCAAGACGTTACAGTGACCATTAACGGTACCACCGGCAATACCACCGTCAATGCATCCTGCTGGCTGGATCAGGAAAGTGCGATCAGTACCGGTGATGGCGCTGCCGATATCATCGGCTATGATGAAGACGGAAAGTCTCCCTTCGGGGAAGACGGCAGCGTCATTGTCCGGATGTATAACAATGGTTCGTATACTAAGACGGGATATGGTCCTTTCAGCAAATACGATGGTGATTTGACCGGTTACAGCCTCGGCACCCTTTACCAGACCGTCCACAACCGCAAGTACATGAAAGAGCACCCCGAAATTGTTGACATCAACAATCTGAAGGACGAGGATCTGCACGACTGGCAGCTGAAGGGCGAGGTCGTGAAGCCCACGCTGGGAGAGAACGGCTATGCCGACTACGTCTGCCGCATTGACAAGTGCGGCCAGACCAAGCACGTGGTGCTGCCCAAGCTGACACCCAGTGAGCCGGACACCACCGACCCGGAAGTGCCGGGCGGCAATACCCCGGGCAGCACTCCGGATACCCCCAACAAGCCGGGCACCCCCAACAAGCCGGACGGCACCACCCCGGCCCCTGCGGCCCCGGATACCCCTGTGCAGGACGCCACTGCACCGGCTGCTGACACCCTTACCGCAGACACCACCGCTGACGCTGCCGCCGTACCGGCAGACGCCGCTGTAGCCCCCGCCGCCGCACAGGGTGCGGTGCAGGATGCAAAGCCGGAAGCCGCCGCTCCCGCTGCTGCTACTGCCGCCGTTCTGCCCCAGACCGGTGCAAACTGGCTGGCGGTGGTGGGCACTGCCCTCAGCGGCATGTTCCTGCTGGCCGCAGGCTTTGTGCTGGACCGCAAGAACCGCCGCATGAACTGAGGAACCTTTTTTAAAAGCCATCTCCTCCTGCTGTGCATTCCGCAAGCTGCACGGCAGGTTCCCCAAACAAAGGGGGCTGCTGCACACATCCCTGCGTGCAGCAGCCCCTGTTTTTATTTGACCTCTGCTTCCCGCAGAGCTTTCTTCACGTTCAAAAGGTTCTGCGGGCTCACCGAGAAGCTGCGCAGGCCCAGCTGCAGATACTGCACCGTGTTGGCCGGGTTGCCCACCGCAAGGCCGCAGATGGTCACCGGCACATCCCGCTCTCTGGCGGCGTCCATCACCATGGTGATGAGCTTTTTCATGGCGCTGCTGGCCGGGCGGTAGTAGTGCTCCGCGCTGGCAAGCTCGCGGTCCGCCGCGTGGGTGTACTGGGTCAGGTCGTTGGTACCGATGACAAGGAAATCGACCCCGTGCTCTACAAATTCCTCTGCCGTCAGGCAGGCGGACGGCACGCTGAGCATCACGCCGAACTTGGTATCCTCCTTGAAGGGCACGCCCCGCTCCCGCAGATGCTCCCGGCAGCGCTCCACCACGCGCATGGCGGCGTCCCAGTCCTCCACCGTCGTCACCATGGGGAACATCACCTGCAGCGGACCCCGGGCGGCGGCGCGCATCAGCGCGCAGAGCTGCGTCTCGAACTGGCGGGGCTGGCGCAGGCTGTTGCGGATGCCCCGCAGCCCCAGCTTGGAGGACTGCAGGCCCTGATAGGCGTCGGAAATGGTGCGGTCTGAGCCAAAGTCGAAGGTGCGCACGGTCACCTGCCGGCCCTGCGCCGCCGCCAGACAGGAGCAGTAGAAGAAATACTGCTCCTGCTCGTCCAGAATGCGGCCCGGCAGCATCATGTAGCCGGTGCGCAGCAGGCCCACGCCCTGCGCGCCGGACTGCATGGCCGTGTCGATGTCCTCCGGCCCAAAGCAGTTGGCCAGCAGCTCAAAGGGCTGACCGTCCTTTGTCCTGTTGGGCAGAGCATGCAGCTGCCCCATCTCTTCGTTCTCCCGCTGCAGCTCACAGATGCGGGTCTCGGCCTGCTGGCGGGCGGCAGCGTCCGGGTCCAGCGTGCACTGGCCCCCGGTGGCGTCCAAGATCACGGTGCGGCCGTCGCAGTCGTCCAGAAAATCCCGGCCCACCTGCACGATGCCCGGGATATTCATTGCCCGGGCAATGATGGCCGCGTGGCTCTGGCCGCTGCCCTCTGCCGTGATGATGCCTAAAATCATGCCGGAGGGCACGCTGAACAGGTCGGTGGGCATCAGCCGCTCTGCGGCAAGGATCACCGGATGGTCCAGCGCCAGCCACATGCGGGGCCGGTTGGTGATGATGTTGATGACCCGCCGGGTGGCGTCCAGAATATCCACGCTGCGCAGCTGCATGTAGGGGTTATCCTTCATGTTGGCCAGCTGGTCGGCGTAGCGCTGGCCCACCTGATTCATGGCCGCAGCAGCGCCAACGCCCGCATTGATGCAGAACCGCACCTCGTTCATCATGCCCTCATCGTCCAGCATCATGCTCTGGAACTGGAAGATGGCCTGCTCGCTGGGCGCAGCGCGGTCTGCCATGGATTCCAGCTCGTCCTGCGCGGTGCGGATGGCATCGGTGAGCAGCTGCAGCTCCCGGGACGGTTTAAAGGGGCCAACGGTCGTGGTCTCCACATGGTGCTCCAACCGGCTCACCTGACCCAGCACAAGGCCCGGCGAGGCACAGAAACCTTTATAGATCTTCATTCTGGTTCACCTCCGGCAAAAGTTCCGCTTCCGGCGCGGTCAGGGTGTGCCAGACCAGCGCCTGCAGAAAGGTATTGGGCAGCAATGCCGCCAGCGCAGCCCGCGCCGCATCGGCGCTGCCCTCAAACAGCGGTGCAAAGCTCTGCATCCGTGCCTGATCGCACTTTGCAAGGAACGCATCGCACAGGGTGTGGGTAGTATAGTAGCCGGTAGGGCTCACGCCCACATCCTCGGCGGCAGCTTCCAGCGGGGCAAGGTCCGCATCCTTCATGTTGGCCAGCAGCAGGGCGGCATCCGCCGTCAGGGTGACGGGGTATTTCTCCCGCACCTGCTTTTGCACCCGCTCAAATTTTGCATGGAAGGCAGCAGCGTCCGCGCAGCTCTGGGCGTCACAGGAGACCGCATAGGCGCACCCCCGCAGATATCCCATAGCGCGGCGGGTGTCGTAGTAGCCCAGCTCGATGTTGCGGCGGGCGGTGTCCGGGTCAAAGTGCAGGATGTCCCCCAGCTCCCAGTAGCTGCGCACCATGACGGTGGGCAGGCCGGTGAGGTTCGGGCGGGTGATGCCCACCCCCTCAAGGTCTACGCACACCAGCTCCTCTGCGCCCATCCGTTTGGCAAGGCCGGTGGGCATGTTGTCGCTGTAACCGCCATCCAGAAACTTGACCCCGTCGATGTCCCGCGCCCGCAGGGCAGGGAAGCAGGCGGCGGAGGCCATCAGGTAGTCCTTGACCTTTCCTGCCGGGATCTCGTCCAGCGTCAGCTCCCGGGCCTTGAGGCCCCGCTGCTCCACCGTGACAAGTCCAAAGCGGATGGGTGCGGCACGCAGAGCATCCTCGTCCAGCACCCGCTCCACGATCTCCTCCAGCGGGGTCACGTCCATGCCGCCGGCCTTCACCACACTGCGCAGGAACTGGTGCAGGGCCGAGAGGTCGGCAGGCTCCTCCGGCAGCTCCATCACGTCCTTGCTGCGGATGCTCAGCCACATGTCCCGCGCCGTTTCGTACTGGTCCAGCACGAACATGGCACCGTTCAGGCTGCCCACACTGGTGCCGGTGATGATCTGCGGGTGCCAGTCCAGCTCCATCAGCGCGCGCCACACACCCACCTGATAGCTGCCGCGGGCACCGCCGCCGGCCAGCACCAGCGCCCTGCACGGGACACTGCGTTCTTCCATTGCCTCCGCCTCCTTTGATTGGTTCCGGTTTTGTTCAGATTATAGCATATTTCCGGAGAAATTTCTCCCTTTTTTTGTAAATTGAAGGCTTTCTCCCGGCTAAGAAACATGGTATACTTGTCAGGATACTTTAAAGGAGGCATTCTCATGCACTGCAGCCAATGGATCTTTGATATGGACGGCACCCTGACCGACAGCATGACCGTGGTGTGGGAGGGTGCGCCGGACGCCCTGCTGCGCCGCTATGGCCGCACGCCCCGGGCCGACCTGCGTGCCACCCTGCTGAGCATGGGGATGCAGGAAGGCGCACGGTACCTGATCCGGGAGTATGATCTGCCGCTGACCGAGGAGAGCTACTTTGCCGTGATGCGGGAGGTGATCGCCGAGCTGTACGAGACCGTGGAGCTCAAGCCCGGCGTGCGCACGATGCTGGCAAAGCTGCAGGCCGAGGGTGCCCGCATGTGCATCTGCTCCAACACATGGGCCGACCAGTGCCGCACCGTGCTCACCCGCCTTGGCATTGCCGGGTATTTTTCCTTCATCGTGGAGGCGCAGGGTGCGCTGCACAAGAGCCGCCCGGAAGTGTTCTTTGAATGCATGAGCCGTCTGGGCGGTGCAGACCCCGCCCGGTGTGCGGTGTGCGAGGATGCAGTGTACGCTGCTTCCACTGCGCACAGGGCCGGATTTTACGTCGTGGGCATCGCAGACCCCACCTCTGCCGCCGACGAGCCGGAGATGCGCCGCGTCTGCAGCCAGTTCCTCCCCCGGTGGGATGCGCTGGACTGGACCGCCGTGTAATAAAAAAGGGCCGCAGAGTGCGGTTCTTTTTCATGTTAAAGGGGTATTACTCTTGCTTTTTGCCATCAAGAAGAGTATGATATTATAAATAGGACTGCCCCAAGGGGGCAGTGCCCTCATTTCCCGGTTTTTGTAAGATATGTGAGAATACACCGTTTGATTTTCAAAATATAAAGGTATAATATCCGTAAAGAGGAGACCTTCCGTCATGAACAACCCACTCGTCAGCATTATCGTGCCAGTGTACAATGTGCAGAATAGTGTTGCCCGCTGCCTGGAGAGCATCTGTGCGCAGACGTGGAAGAATATCGAGATCATTTTGGTCAACGACGGTTCCAGAGATGAAAGCTTTTCGGTCTGTGAGCAGTTCCGCGAAAAAGACCCGCGTATCGTTTTGGTGGACAAGTCCAATTCCGGCGTGTCGGACACCCGCAACTGCGGCATGACCCTTGCATCCGGCAAGTACGTACAGTTTGTGGACAGCGACGATTATATCGAGCCTGATTTTACCGAGCGGCTGGTAACGGCCGCCGAGACCAACAATGCCGATCTGGTGATCGCACCCTATTGGATGGTGATCCCGGCAAACTCCTGCAAGGCCAGTCAGGCTCTGGAAAGCCTGCAGGAGAACCTTGGCATTGAAGAAAAGCGTCCCGATGACGTGCGTGAATACGGCTTTCTGCCCGAGGGCATCTATGACCGCGACACCTTTGCCCTGCGCCTGATGGAAAAGCCCGCATCCTTCTTCTACAGCGTTCTGTGGAACAAGCTCTACCGCCGCGACATCCTTGTGGACAACCATCTGCAGTTCACCAGCGAGGTGCGCTGGGCCGAGGATCTGGTATTCAATCTGGAATACATTCTGTACGCCAACGTATTCGTTTCCATCCCCAAGGCAGGCTACCACTATGTGCAGAACCCCCAGAGCATCTGCCACACCCAGATCAATCTGGCTTCCATCGTGCAGAACAAGCTGCAGGTGTTCCGCTACTACAAAGATCTTTACACAAAGCTGGGCCTGTACGACAAGGTGCAGCCGCAGCTGTACAAATTCCTGACCGCATTCTCGGAGAATGCCTATCCCGCCGGTTCGCCCCAGAAGATCATCATGGACATGGCCAACCGCTGGGGCTTTGGTGTTCTGGATGCTTCCGACAAGGAAAAGAAACGCAACGCCAAATCAGAGGCCTGAACTTCCGTACATGAGAAAGAGCTGCACAAGGCAGCTCTTTTTTGTTTGCCATTTTACCGGTCGGTCCAGCTGCGGACAGCCTCGCGCACCATGCCCTCCCGCCCGCGGGGGATGGGGATGCGCGCACCGCTGCTCATCTGCAGCTCGCCCGCCGTCAGCAGCCGGGCCGCCGCCAGATTGACCACATAGGAGCGGTGCGGCTGCAAAAAGCGTCCGTCCGCCAAAAGCGGCCTTGCCACCTCGGCAAAGGATACCCGCAGCGAAAGGGACATCACATCCTCCCCGCTGAGCAGGTGGAAACGCACCACATGGTGGGTGCATTCCAGATACTCGAGCTGGGCATAGGGCAGCAGCCGCAGGCCCTCGGCCGTGGCCACAGTGAGGGCCGGGCCATACTCCGGCTCGGTGGCGCGGGCCAGCAGGGCCGAAAGCTCCTGCTGATGCACCGGCAGCAGCAGATACTGCATGGCGTCCACCCGGAAGGCACTGTAGGCGTGGGCCGCCGTGCGGGCCGCAAAGGCCAGCGGAGTCCTGCGGCCCCGGCGGCGCAGCTCCGCAGCCGCCGAAAGCCCGGCCGGAGCCGCCACCGCTGCCAGCTCTATGAGATACAGGTCGAACCGCTCGCCCTCGGCGTCACGGCGCAGAAGCGCATCTGCGTCCGGCAGCTGCTGCACGATGCACGCATCCTGCCGCCGGGCAAAATATTCCATGCACTGGCGTTCCAGCCCGCTGCGCAGGGCCGCATCCGTGCTGCATACCGCAATGTGAAAGACCATCCGACATTCCCCTCTCCGCCAGCCGCCCGCCTTGATTTTTGCGCAGGGCTGGAGTATGATAAATGAAACCTCGCTGCACCGAAAAAACAGAAATGGAGACCATTGCCATGCCGGAACCCCTTGTCAGCATCATTGTGCCCGCCTATAACGCCGCAGGCTGCATTGCCCGCTGTGTGGAGAGCATCGTCTCCCAAAGCTATCAGGAGCTTGAGATCCTTCTGCTGAATGACGGCTCCAAGGATGACACCCTTGCCATCTGCCGGAAGCTGGCCGAAGCCGACCCCCGCATCCGGGTGATCGACAAACCAAACACCGGCGCAGCCGATACCCGCAGCTGCGGCCTTGCGCTGGCCAGAGGCGAGTACATCCAGTTCGCGGACAGCGACGACTATCTGCTGCCGGGCTGCACGGCAAACCTTGTGGCGGCTGCCCGGCGCAGCCGTGCCGACCTTGTGCTGGCCCCCTACCGGATGATGGTGCCCCGCAGAGACGGCGGCTATGACACCCGGGAATACAGCCTGCTGCCCGCAGGGGAGTACAGCAAGGTGGATTACCTGTGGCAGCTCACCGGCCATGCCGCCGCCTTTTACTACGGCGTGCTGTGGAACAAGCTCTACCGCCGCGACCTGATCCGGATGGCGCAAATCCGGTTTGAAAATGTCGTTTTCGCCGAGGATCAGCTGTTCAACACCCGGTATCTGCAGGCGGCGCAGCGGTTCGCCGCCATCGACGAGGCTGTTTACTGCTACATCCAGAATCCGCAGAGCGTCTGTCACACGCAGGTGAGGGTGGCAGACATGCTGCGCCACCGTGACCGGATGTACCGCGCCTACCGGCAGATGTGCATTCAGCTGGGCGTGTACGACCGGTTCCGTCTACGGCTGCGAGGCATCTACCTGAGCCTGTTTGAAAGCCCCCTGCCCAACGGCCCGGTGCAGCGGCTCTCTGACGCCGCCGCCCGCACCCACAGCCGCATCTGAGAAAAGGAGACGCTATGGAATTTCCCCTTGTCAGTATCATCGTGCCCATGTACAACGCCGCAGGCTGCATTGCCCGCTGTGTAAAAAGCATCTGTGCCCAGAGCTACAAAAGCATCGAGATCATCCTGCTGAACGACGGCTCCAAGGACGGCACCCTCTCGGTCTGCCGCGCTCTTGCCGCTCAGGACCACCGCATCGCGCTGGTGGACAAGCCCAATTCCGGCGCGGCGGACACCCGCAATCAGGGTCTTGCGCTGGCCCATGGCCGCTACGTCCAGTTCGTGGACAGCGACGACTGGCTGGCCCCGGACTTTACCGAGAAGCTCGTCACCGCCGCCGAGACCCACGCCGCCGATCTTGTGATCGCGCCCTTCTGGATGGTGTATCCGAAGGACTACGTAGAACACACCCGCCCGTGGGAAAAGGCGCTGGGCACCGTGCTCCGGCGCAACCCGCCCCGCACCCGGGCCTACGGCTATCTGCCCGCCGGGGTGTACACCGGGCAGGAGTACGCCCGGCAGCTGATCGAAAAGCCCAACACCTTTTACTACGGTGTGCTGTGGAACAAGCTCTACCGTCGGGATCTCCTTGCCGGGCACGGCATCCGCTTCCGGCAGGAGCTGTTTGCGGAAGATCAGCTGTTCAACACCGAATACCTGCGCTATGTGCGCACCGCCGTTTCCATCCCGGACATCGGCTACTATTACCTGCAGTGCAGCCAGAGCGTTTCCCATTCCAAAGTGACCACCGCCGACATCCTTCTGCTGCGGCGGCGGGTGATGGGCCTGTACAAGAGCATCTATACCGAACTGGGCATCTACCCGGAGACCCGGGCCGCCATTCTGCGCTCCGCTTTTGGTGAAAACGAGTTCACCCTGCCGCCGCTGGACACCCCGCAGGCCCATTCCTGCAGGCTGTAACCGGCTGTTTCCGCGGGCAAAGCGGCGCACCGTTTTTCTGAGAACCACACACCCGGACTGCCGCTGTACGGCATCCGGGTGTTTCTGTTTTTATCCGGCTCAGCAGCCGATGGAGGCGCACTTTTCGGCCAGCCAGACCCGCTCTTCCGCGTTCAGGTGCGGGGCCAGCTTTGCAAACACCTGACGGTGGTAGTCGTTCAGCCATGCAAGCTCGTCTTTGTCCAGCACGCCGGGCAGGATGGGCGAGGTGGCAATGGGCACAAAGGTCAGCGGTTCAAAGCCCAGAAAAGTGCCGTACTGGTTATCCGCCTTGTGGATGCACACCAGCTCGTTCTCGATGCGGATGCCCACAAGGTCGGTCTCGTAGACGCCGGGCTCATCGGTGACCACCATGCCGGGACACATCCGGGTGGTGTTGCGGCTGTTCAGGGCATGGGGCCCCTCGTGCACATTGCCCACAAAGCTGACGCTGTGGCCGGTGCCGCAGCGGTAGTTGATGAGGTGACGCCACAGCGGCTCCCGGGCGATGGTATCGATCATCTTACATTCGCAGCAATCCAGCCAGACGGCCTTGGCAAGGTCGATATGGCTCTGCAGGGTCCATGTATAGAAGCGCTTTTCGTCCTCGGTCAGCTCACCCAGCGGATAGGTGCGGGTGATGTCGGTGGTGCCGTCCATGTAGGTAGCGCCGCTGTCCACCAGCAGAAAGCCCTTCTTTTCCAGCACGGCGTGATCTTCCGGGGTGGCATGGTAGTGCATCATGGCCGCATTGCCGCCGTAGGCCGCAATGGTGCCAAAGCTCTCCACAAGGAATTTATCGTCCGCACTGCGGTACTTGTGCAGGATCTCGTCCACGGTCAGCTCGGTCAGGGTCTCACCAGCGGCAAGGCAGCTTTCCAGCTCCATCTGGAACCGCACCATGGCCACAGCGTCCCGGATATGGGTCTGCTTTGTGTGGGCAAGCTCTGTTTCGTTCTTCACGCCCTTCATCAGCAGCAGCGGGTCGGTGCCGTCCTTCACGGTGAGGGCAGCATTCTGTTCCAGCACCTGATACACGGCGTAGTTGACGGTGGCCGTCTCGGCCAGCACGGTCTGCGGCTCGGTCTCGGCCGCAAGGCAGGACAGCACATCATCATACTCCGCCAGCGTGACGCCGTTGGCTTCCAGCTCTGCCCGGGCTTCCGGGGCCACGCGGGCTGTATTGATGAACAGCACCGCCCGGTCCGGGGTCACGTAGCAGTAGGCCATGGCGTAGGGGGTGCACTCGATGTCCATGGCGCGCAGGTTCAGCAGCCATGCCAGATTATCCAGCTTGCCCACGAACTGCGCGGTGCAGCCCAGTTTCCGGAGCCTGCCGCGCAGCTGTTCCAGCTTTTGGGCAGGGGAGAAGCCCGCATACTCCTCCGGCAGGATCCACGCCGGGGTGTCCGGCAGGGCGGGGCGGTCCTCGGTCCACAGCTCGTCCTCAAGGCGCAGCGTCCGGATGGAAGCGCCCTTTTTCTCCAGTGCCTTTTTCAGGCCGTTCACAAGAGCCGTGCTGGCGGTCAGGCCGCACAGGCCCAGCACCTCCCCCTCGTTCAGGGCATCGGCACAGTATTCCTCCACGGCGGGCACACCCGGCTCTCCCATGCGCTGCAGCTCGATCTCGGTACCGGCAAGCTCTTTTTCCGCCTGCACGAAGTACCGGCCATCGGCCCACAGGGCGCTCCCGGTGCGGGTGACGACAAGGTTGGAGTTCTCGCCGTGGAACCCGGAAAACCAGGTCAGGCTGGTGTAATGGGCGGGCAGATACTCACTGGCATGGGGGTCCCCCACCGGGATCAGATAAACAGCCACGCCGTTTGCGGCCATGGCGGCACGCAGCGCGGCAAGGCGCTCGGGTACGGTATTCATGCTCATAATGACAGCTTCCTTTTTCTATGGCCGGACCGCCGGAAAAGCCCCCGGCGGCGGGGAATTTTTCTGTGTCCTATTGTATCATTCCGGGAAAAAGATTGCAATGCGGGGGCGGGACGGTTTGGAATGGCCTCCGCTTGCCGGGGAGCAGCCTCGCCCTCTCAGTCACCTACGGTGACAGCTCTCCCAAAGGGAGAGCCCTTGGCATGGCGGTATAGCTTCCGGTTGAACTGCAAAGTGTGCGGTTTCGCCAGAGCCTCTCCTTTTGGGAGAGGTGGCATTGCGTCAGCAATGACGGAGAGGGCGAGCCCGCTGAAAAAGAGAACATTTTTCGCCTTTTCCCCGAAAACGCAACTTTCTTGCAAAAAAAGTTACAATTTTTTCTTGAAAAAGGCCGTTTTCCCATTGACAGCCTTGTTATAATAGGAATGTAAGATTTTTGAGCCAGCACTCTGCGGCTCTTTGCGCTAAAAAGAAAGAGGCAATTGAATCATGACCAAAATCGATATTTTCTCCGGCTTCCTTGGCGCCGGTAAAACTACGCTGATCAAAAAGCTCATCAAAGAGGCCTTTGCCGGCCAGCAGGTCGTTCTGATCGAGAACGAGTTCGGCGAGATCGGCATTGACGGCGGCTTTCTGAAGGAAAGCGGCATCCAGATCAACGAGCTGAACGCCGGCTGCATCTGCTGCTCTCTGGTGGGCGACTTCCGCACCGCCCTGCAGCAGGTGGTGGAGCAGTACCACCCCGACCGCATCGTGATCGAGCCCTCCGGCGTGGGCAAGCTCTCCGACGTGACCCGCGCTGTGGAAGGCGTGGCCGAGCATCTGGATGTGCAGCTGAACAGCTTTGTCACCGTGGCCGACGTGAACAAAGTCAAGATGTATATGAAGAACTTCGGCGAGTTCTACGACGACCAGATCAGCCACGCAAGCTGCATCCTGCTCAGCCGCACCCAGACCGCCAGCGAAGAGAAGATCGCCGCTGCAGTCGCCCTGCTGCGCGAGAAGAACCCCACCGCTACCATCGTGACCACCGCATGGGACGAGCTGACCGGTGAGCAGATCCTGAAGGCCATGTCCACCAAGGACGACTTCAAGGCAGAGCTGATCGCCATGGCTGCAAAGGCCAACGAAGAGCACACCCACGAGGACGAGGAAGAAGAGCATCACCACCATCATCACCACGATCACGAAAACGGTGTGTGCAGCTGCGGCCATCATCACGACCATGATGATGACGACGAGGATGAGCACGAGCATCACCACGATCACGACGAAGATGATGACCACGATGAGCACGAGCACCATCATCACGATCATGACGACCACGACCATTGCTGCTGCGGCCACCATCACGACCACGATGATGACGAGGACGAGCACGAGCACGAGCATCATCACGACCATGACGGCCACTGCTGCTGCGGCCATCACCATCATCATCATGACCACGACGCCGACGAGGTGTTCACCAGCTGGGGCGTCGAGACGGCCCGCAAATTCACCAAGGCAGAAGTGGAGCACGCCCTCACCGAGCTGGATACCGGCAATTACGGCATGATCCTGCGCAGCAAGGGCATCGTGAACGGCGGCGCAGACGGCTGGCTGGAGTTCGACTATGTGCCCGGCGAGTGGGAAGTGCGTGCCCGCGGTGCAGATGTGGGCGGCAAGCTGGTGGTCATCGGCTCCAAGCTGAACGAAAAGGCCATTGCAGAGCTGTTCGGCTGCTGAGCTTAAAGTAAAAAGGAGAAACCATTCCTATGGCAAAAGAAATTCCGGTCTACCTGTTTGTGGGCTTTCTGGAAAGCGGCAAGACCAAATTCATTCAGGAGACCTTTGAAGACCCCAACTTTGACTCCGGCGACAAGACCCTGCTGCTGATCTGCGAAGAGGGTGAAGAAGAGTATAATCCCAAAAAGTTCGCCTTTCCCGGCGTGACCGTCAAGGTGCTGGAGGACAAGGCCGAGCTGAACCCGCAGAATCTGCTCAAGCTGGAAAAGGAATCCGGCGCAGGCCGTGTGGTCATTGAGTACAACGGCATGTGGCTGCTGCAGGATCTGGCCGAGGCTCTGCCCGAGAGCTGGATCGTGTACCAGTGCATCGCCACCGCTGACGGCACCACCGCCCTGACCTACGCCCGCGACAACTCCATGCGCAGCCTGCTGCTGGACAAGATCGCCCGCAGTGAGCTGATCGTATTCAACCGCGCCGAAGCTGTGAACAACGACGCCGCCCGTCAGGAGCTGCACAAGCTGGTGCGTCAGGCTTCCCGCAAGTGCGACATCGCCTACGAGTTTGCCGACGGCAGCGTGGCCTATGACGACATCCCCGACCCGCTGCCCTTTGACATCAACGCGGATATCATCGACATTCCGGATGACGATTTCGGCATCTGGTATATGGACTGTCAGGACGAGCCCCAGAAGTACACTGGCAAAACGGTCAAATTCCTTGCACAGGTGTGCCAGACCAATCGTGCCGGCAAGAACAGCTTCGTGCCGGGCCGTTTCGCCATGACCTGCTGCGTGCAGGACATCCAGTTTGTGGGCTTCCCCTGCAGCTACGATGGCTACAAGGCGCTGGAGCAGCGCGCATGGGTGCGTGTGACCGCAAAGGTAGGCTACAAGTTCCATAACATCTACCGCGGCAAAGGCCCGGTGCTCACCGCTGTGTCGGTGGAGCCCGCCGAAAAGCCGCTGGAAGATGTAGTAACATTCTCTTGATCTGATCTTTCAAGGAGGTCCCGGCATGAAAACACTGTTCCGTATCCTTGGCACGGCTGCTGCGGTAGCCGTTACCGGTGCTGCCATCGTGGCACTGGACAAGATCCTGAACCAGAAAGATCCGCTCCACGTGGAGGAAGTAGAATTCCCCGAGGACGCCGAGTTGGACCCCAAGGAGGCCGAAAAGGCTGCCGAGGCCTACGCCGAGGGCGAGGCAAAGGCGGCAGATGAGGCCAATGCAGAGGCCGCTGCCGCCGAAACCCCGGAAGCGGCTGCTGAACCTGCTGCCCAGCCCGCCGAAGAAGCCGCTGCCCCGGCAGCACCCGCAAAGGGCGGCGAGAAGCCGGTGTGCGACCAGGAGGCGCCCAATCCGAACCCGGTGGAAGCAGGCCCCGCCGTAGCTCCCAAAGACGAGAGCGGAAAATTCGATCCCACCAAGATCGCCGAAGCCAGCGACTTTGGCGACTGGGAAGAACAGGGCTGCAAAGGATAACATATGACTAGAAAAGGGACGATGTGATGTTCACATCGCCCCTTTTTGGTTATTGTCCTCTTGCCAGCTGCTGCAGCTTTTTCCGGTCCAGCACCTGCACGCCGCCCCGGAACAGCCGCACCCAGCCCTCCTGTGCAAAGTATTTCAGCATCCGGCTCACCACCTCGCGGGCGGAGCCCATATACTTTGCCATCTGGTCGTGGGTCATGCGCACCTCGTCGCCGCCGGTCTTGGCCAGCTCGTCGGTGAGAAAAATGGCAAGCCTGCGGTCTGCGCTCATGAACAGCACCTGCTGCATGGTCCACATGCTGTCGGAAAAGCGCTCCGCCGTCATCTGATAGGCGTAGCAGCGCACATGCACGTTCTGCTGCATCAGCCTGCGGAAGATGCCCGCGCTGATGCAGTAGGCTTCGGTGTCCTCTTCGGCGTCGATATACAGGTCGATGTTCACCGAGTCCATGACGCAGGAGGCCGACAGGATGCACACCTCCCCGCCGAACAGACGGTAAAGGGTCACGTCCCGCCCGTCCTCCGAGAGCAGATAGGCCCGCAGCTGGCCCGAGCGCAGCAGCAGGATGCCCACACAGCTTTCCAGCGGACTGTGCACCCGGGCACCTTTTGCGTAGTGCACCGGCCGGGTGTAGCGGCAGAGCATCTCCTGCTCCTCCGGCGTCAGGTCGTTCCAGAAGGGAAAGCCTTTGGCAAGACAGCCACGGTGGTCGGTCACTTTTTCCGTCATTCCATTCATCCTTTCCGCAGGGCCTTGGCGGCTTCGGTGCCAGCCTGTGCGCCCTCATACACGGCCTTTGCCACCTGCAGCAGGCCGCCGGTGCAGTCGCCCGCCGCATACAGGCCGGGCACGGTGGTCTGCATCCGCGCATCCACAACGATGCGGTTCCCGTCCACCTCTGCGCCGATCTTCCTAGCCAGTGCGGTGCTGCCCGCCACGCCCAGTGCCACAAATACACCGCTGACAGGCAGCTGCACACCGCCGGACAGCTGCACGCCGGTGACGACGGTTTCGCCCAGAACAGCTTCCACGGCCTGCGGACAGACACGTACCTCCGGCGGGAAGTCCGCCGTCAGAGGTGCGCCGTTGGTCAGCAGGGTGACGCTGTGCACCACCGGCAGCAGAGCCTGCACCTCGTGCAGGGCGTACTCGCCGCTGCCCAGCACCGCCACGTCCTTTCCACGGTAGAAAAAGGCGTCGCAGGCGGCGCAATAGCTCACACCGTGCCCCTCCAACCCGGCAAGGCCCGGGATGCGCGGCACCGCCCGGGATGCGCCCGTGGCCAGAATGGCAGCGTCCGCCGGGTAATTTTTATCCACTGTTTCTACTGTGAGTTTATCCGTATAGGTCAGACCCACCGCTTCGGCTGTGACGAATCTCACACCAAGGCGCTTTGCATTCTCGATGCTGCGGCGTTCCAGCTCCGCACCGGAAACAGGCTGGGCAAAGCCGTAGTAGTTTTCAATTTTTTCGGCGCGGTCAAGGGCACCGGGGCCTTTGGTGAGCACCGTGGTATCCACACCGGCGCGGACAGCGTACAGTGCAGCGGAAATGCCCGCCGGGCCGGAACCGACAATGATAATGCTGGGCATGGGGAACCCCCTCCTTCGGATGCATTTTTCTACAGTATACACCCTTTTGGGGGGAATTTCCGTGACCGGGTCGCAAAAATTGCGCTTTTCAAGCGGAAAAGCGTATGTTATACTGTTTCAGTTATCTGAATTTTCTGCCATGGAGGCTTATTTTATGACCAAGCAACGTATCCTTTTCATCACCACCGGCGGCACCATTGCCAGCGTACGCACCCAGCAGGGGTTAAAACCCGTGCTTACCAGCGAGGAGCTGCTTGCCCATCTGCCGGAGCTGAAGGAGCTGTGCTGCCCGGAAACGCTGGCGCTGTGCAGCATCGACAGCACCGACCTTGGGCAGGAGCACTGGCTCATGATGGCACGCGCCATTCAGGAAAACTACGCTTTATACGATGGTTTTATCATCTGCCACGGCACGGATACGCTGGCCTACTCTGCGGCAGCGCTCTCCTACATGATCCAGAACGCGGATAAGCCCATCATCCTCACCGGCGCACAGCAGCCCATCTCCAACGAGATCACCGATGCCAAGAAAAACCTGCGGGACAGCGTGGTCTGTGCCATCGACCCGGGCAGCCGGGGCGTGATGGTGGTGTTTGGCGGGCACGTCATTGCGGGCACTCGTGCCAAGAAGAACAAGACCATCAGCTACGACGCCTTTGCCTCAGTCAACTTCCCGGAGCTGGCGCTGGTGCAGGGTGACCGGCTGGTGCGATACATTCCCTCGCCGTGGCCCACCGGCCCGGTGGAGTTCAGCCGTGTGCTGGACCCGAAGGTGTTCCTGCTCAAGCTGACCCCGGGCATGTCCCCGGCGCTCATCCCGGAGATCTTCCGCCTGTACGACTGCGTCATCGTGGAAAGCTTCGGCGTGGGCGGCATTCCGCAGCAGCTTATGGACGCCTTTGCCGAAGGTCTGGGCGACTATGAGACCACCCATAAGGTGCTCATCATGACCACGCAGGTCACCTACGAGGGCAGCGACGTGGGCGTTTACGAGGTAGGCAAGCGGGTGCGCAACCGTTTCCGCTTCCTGGAAGCCCACGATATGACCATCGAGGCCGTAGTGACCAAAAGTATGTGGCTGCTGGCGCAGAACTGCGAAAGCTTTGACCAGCTGCAGCAGCGGTTCTACCGTCAGGTGAACTTTGACACCTTCTACCATTAAATCAGATATGCAAAAAGGACACGGCATGCCGTGTCCTTTTTCTTTCAGAACACCAGCTGCACCAGCAGCACATAGCACAGCGTACCGCCCGCGACACTGAGCAGGGTCTCGTGCTTCCACTTGTGCAGACCCACCGTCACCAGCAGGGCGACGGCCTCCGGGATGCCGCGGCTGCCCGCAAAGGGGGTGACGCTTTTCAGGCAGTAGACGATCAGCATTCCAAAAATGGCTGCGGGCAGCACCCGGCCCAGATACCGCACCACCTCCGGCGGCTGCTGATCCTTGGAAGAGAACACCACAAAGGGCAGAAAACGGGTGAGCATGGTGGCGGCGGTGCACACCGCAATGGTCAGGCCCATCTGAACGGCGGTCATGCGCCCACCTCCCCGGTTTCTTCTGCGGGGCCCTCGGCCTTTTCAATGGGCTTACGCAGGGCCAGCAGCAACACCAGAATGCATCCCATGGAGGGCAGCAGAAAGCTGCCGGAGCCAAAAACAGCCAGACACACCAGCGGGGCGGCAAGGCCGATCAGGGCGCTGTAGTGCTGCCGGTCCTTTTCCCACTGGTTGAGGAAGATCACCGTGAACATGGCGGTCATCACAAAGTCCACGCCCTCGGTGCTGAAGGGCAGCACCGAACCCACCACCGCGCCAAGACCAGCGCTGAACACCCAGTAGCACTGATCCAGCAGGGTGATGAAGAACATGAACCAGCCCCGGTCCACCCCTTCCGGCGGCTCGGCCGAGCAGGTGATGGAAAAAGTCTCGTCGCTCATGGCAAAGATCATATAAAAGCTGCGCAGACCGTAGCCCTTGTAGCGCTCCAGCATGGCAAGACCATAGAACAAATGCCGCGCCTGGATCATCAGCGCCATCAAAAAGGCCGAAAGGGGCGAGAACGCGCTCAGCAGCAGGCTTGCCAGCACAAATTCCAGCGAACCGCCGTAGACCACCGTACCCATGAGCATGGGCATCCACACCGGCAGGCCCAGCGACTGCACATAAATGCCATAGCCCATCCCCAGCACAAAATAGCCCGCCAGCACCGGGATGGTCTGCGGTGCGGCGGCGCGCAGTGCCCGCCATACGGTGCTCTGCCGCCTTGTCAGTTGTTGTCCGGTTGCATATTCCATTGGTCTTCCCTCAAAAAAATAGCACAGGGGCCTTTGACCGCAGCCGCAGTGCTGCCGTCAAACCCACTTTTTCGATATGTAGATGTCTGTATTATTATAGCAGGTTTCACGGCTTTTGCAAGAGCAGCAGCCCCGCTGCCATGGAAACCAACTTTTGCAGCTTGACCCAGAGCAAAAAAGCGCCATGCCAACTCCCCCGGGGGGCTGACCCTCTCAGTCATCTCGCTTTGCTCGATGCCAGCTCCCCCGAAAGGGGGAGCTTTATCTGTGCGGACCGGAAGATGGCAAAAAGCTCCCCCTTTGGGGGAGCTGGCAAAACCGTTAGGTTTTGACTGAGAGGGTTCCGCTAATCGCGGCTGTCCGTCTGCGCCCTCATCCAGCCCTTCCGGGGGAAGCCTTCATGCGGAAAATTGATTTTCGTACCCCGCTGCTTTTGGCAGAACGACAGATTTTTTCTTTAAATTTTATGCAATTTTCAACGGATACAAAGTGACCGGCAGTCACAACTTTATTATTTTAATGCAGTAAAGGTTCTTTGCGGCTTGTCCCGCCGGAAATATCCCCAAAATGCCGGTTGTGCTTTAGTCATACTCATTTGACAGACGCCGCTTTTTCCGGTATTCTGTCCGTATCGCAAGGACGGCGGGCAGAAAGCACCCGCCTTTTTTCGTTCATTCTGTATTTAAGGGGAGGACATCTTATGGCAACCATGAAGGACATCATCCAGAGCCCGCTGCTGCTGGCGCTGGTCATCGGAGGTCTTTTGTATATCTCCGCATTCTCGCTGGTCTACCTCAAAAAGGCCTACGACCACTGTCTGGAGCTGGGCATCACCCGCAAGGAGCTGAGCAACGTGATCCGGTCCAGCCTTGTGTTTTCCGTCGTGCCCAGCCTTTCTATCGTGGTGGGCCTGTTCGTGCTCATTGCGGTGCTGGGCAGTGTGTGGGCATGGTGGCGGCTGTCGGTTATCGGCTCCCTGTCCTACGAGACCATGATCTCCAGCTCCATTGCGCAGGTGCTGGGCTATGCGTCCTCCGCTGAAATGTTGGAAGGCGCCACCGGACGGCAGTTCGGCGTGGTGATGATCCTGATGAGCGTGGGCATGCTGAGCGGCTTTCTGATCCTGCTGCCCCTAGGCAAAAAGCTGTGCAAAAGCGTGGACCGCTCCGCAGCCGAAAACGGCGGCAGCACATGGAAAAACGTGCTGTCCGGCGTGTTCATGCTGGTGATGTTCTCGGTGTACATCCCCATCCTGCTGTTCACCGACAATGTGCAGGCCGCCGTGATGATCACCGGTCTTGTGATCGCCATTGGCGTGGGCGTGCTGGCAAAGCGCCCGGGCCTTGCGTGGCTCAATAACTTCGTGATGGCATTCTCCATGCTGGGCGGCCTGATCTCGTCGCTGGCGTGGGTACGGATTTTCGGTTAAGGAGGGAAACAGACATGAGCAAAGCAAAAACTGAGGCCAAAATGGATTCCTTCCAGAGCTGGGCGCACCGCTGGGGCCGTGTGGGCACCCTGATCGCCCTCATTTACATGGTGGCGCTGCCCTTTGTGGTGCTGGCCGCCTATGACAGCATCCCGTCTCTGAGCGAGGTATTCAACGTAAACACCTTTTCCATCCTGCTCATCTATATCCCGGTGGGCTTTTCGGAAGCACTGAGCTACACCCCCATTCTGGGCTGCTCGGCCTATCTGGCCTTCATCACCGGCAACATCATGAACCTGAAGCTCCCGGTGGCGGCAAACGCCATGAACCTGACCAAAAAGCAGCCCAACACCCCGGAGGGCGAGGCCATTGCCTCGGTGGCCGTTGCGGTCTCTTCCCTGATGACCGTCGCCATCCTGACGCTGGCAGCGGTGTGCGCCTCCTTCATCAGCCCGGTGTTCGAGCTGCCCGCCGTCAAGACGGCCTCCAGCTATCTGCTGCCTGCCCTGTTCGGCTCCATGGCACTGGGCCTGTTCGCCAGCTCGTCCAGCGGCAGCAAGGTGGTCAAGGGCGGCATCAAGGGCGTGCTGCCGGTACTGGTCATCATGACGGTGCTCTCCCTCGCCGCACGCCTTGCAGGCTACGGCTCCGCGCTGGGCGGCCTTGTGGGCATCTTTATCATCGTGATGCTGCCCATCGGCATCTTGACCTCCTACGTACTGTGGAAGAAGGGCAAGATCCAGGTGGTGGATAAAGAGCAGAAGTAACGATACACAAAAAACCTCCCGGTCGCAGCGACCGGGAGGTTTTTTGCTTATTCTGCGTTCTTTTTTGGCAGGTCCAGTTCCGGCATCAGCTCCTCGCTCACGATGGTGAGCATCTCTTCCAGCTTTGCGCAGTCCTCGGGGGAGAAACGCTCGCGGGCGCGCTCCACTACGGTGTGCAGGTAGGAATAGCTGATGTTGTAGTAATCGATATACTTCTGGGTGGGACGCAGGTTGTATTCGCGCCGGTCGGTGGTGGACTGGATCTTTTCCACATAGCCTTTTTTCACCAGACTGCCGATCTTATACGCCGCATTGGGGGTGGAGATCTGCATCATGCGGGAGAACTCCGCAATGGTAGGCTCGCCCATGGCCATGATGCCCTCCATGCAGAAGGATTCCACCGTGGTCAGGGTGGCTTCCCGGGTGGCAAAGCGCTGAAAAACGTTCTGGTAAAAGTGCAGCTTAAATTTGGTATATACGTCCTGAAATGCCTGTTCCAGCATGGGTCGTGCGCCTCCGATGGTTCATTTTCTTTCAGTATACCACATTTTGCACGCAGCGCAAAGGGAAATCACAGAGAAGCCGAACAGCCTTTTCAGGCCTGCTTCGTCTTTTTGGTGCGCAGGCGGATCACGTTCAGCACCACCAGCTCCACCGCAATGGCAACAGCCAGCAGGATCAGCGAGGTGAGCAGGCTGCCGTTGGCACCCAGAAAAGCCTGTGCAATGCCCGTAATGACATAGCACACTGCCGCACAGGAAGCCGCCGTAATGGCGTAGGGCAGCTGGGTGGACACATGGTTCACATGGCTGCAGTGGGCACCGGCGGAGGCCATGATGGTGGTATCCGAGATGGGGGAGCAGTGGTCGCCGCAGACGGCACCGGACAGGCAGGCCGCAATGGAAATGACCAGCATCTCACCCTCCGGGAAGGCATGGCACACGATGGGAATGAGGATGGAGAAGGTGCCCCAGGAAGTGCCGGTGGCAAAGGCAAGGAACACTGCCACAAGGAAGATGATGACCGGCAGCATATACTGCAGGGCAGCGGCAGAGCCGTTCAGCAGGTTTGCAACATAGTACTTTGCGCCCAGCAGGCCGGTCATGCCGGACAGGGTCCATGCGAGGGAGAGGATCAGCATGGGGCTGACCATGGCCTTGAAGCCCTCGGGGATGCAGGCGGCAAAGTCCTGAAAGGTCATCACGCTGCGCACGCGGTAGAACACAAAGGTGAACAGCAGGGCGATGCTGCTGCCCAGCACAAGGCCGGCAGAAGCGTTGCAGTCCGCAAAGGCGGTAACGAAGTCCACGCCCTCAAAGAAGCCGCCGGTGTAGATCATGCCAAAGATGCAGGCTGCGATCAGCACCAGCACCGGGGCGATCAGGTCCGCCACATGGCCGCGGGTGTCGGTGCCGTCGTCCACATCGTTGCCGTAGGGACGGTCCTCGGTGGTGAACAGGTCGCCGTTTTTCGCGTTGTCCTCGTTGAGCTTCATGGAGCCGAAGTCTGTGCCGGTGAAGATGAGGAACAGGCACATCACAATGGTGAGCAGGGCATAGTAGTTATAAGGAATGGTGCGCAGGAACATGGTAAAGCCGTTGATGCCGGAGCCTTCGGGCACGCTGGAAGTGACCGCAGCCGCCCAGCTGGACACCGGTGCAATGATGCACACCGGGGCCGCAGTGGCGTCGATCAGGTAGGCCAGCTTTGCGCGGGACACCTTCTGCCGGTCAGTGACGGGGCGCATGACGGAGCCCACGGTCAGGCAGTTGAAGTAGTCGTCCACAAAGATCATCACGCCCAGCAGCAGGGTGGCAACCTGCGCACCGGCCCGGGAGTGGATGTGGGTGGAGGCCCAGCGGCCAAAGGCGGCAGAGCCGCCGGCCTTGTTCATCAGGGCCACCAGAATGCCCAGCATCACCAGAAAGATCAGGATGCCCACATTGCTGCTGTCCGAGAGCTTGGCGACCATGCCGCCGTCTTCGTTGAAGAACAGGGTGTTGATGGCCAGTTCCAGATTGCCGTTGGCGTACAGCAGTGCACCGGACGCGATGCCCACCAGCAGGGAGGTGTACACCTCCTTGGTGTTCAGCGCCAGCACAATGGCGATCACCGGCGGCAGCAGCGAAAAGATGGTGCTGTACACCGCACAGGTATAGGTGGACGGGTCCGCGATCTTGCCGGGCGTTGCCGCTGTGCACCACAGCAGCAGGGCAAACACCAGCAGAGCTGCGAACCATGAAAGGTTCTTGTTTTTCATAACGGATTCCTCTTTTTTCAAATTTCCGGGGATGCATACCACTCTTTGCGCAGGAGAAACTATCCCCATCGAATGCAAAGGGAGGGGTGCGCCGCGCCGGATTATAAAGCGATGTATTTTGAGCTGTTCCGGGCCAGCGTGCAGGCCGCACAGCTTTTGCAGGCCGCGCAGCAGCAGGCCGAAAAACAGCTGCTGGAAGCAGACTTGCCGCCGATCCGATTGGAGCAAACGGATGAAGAATAGTTTTCTTCGGTCGGCGTCCTCGCCCTCTCAGTCACCTTCGGTGCCAGCTCTCCCAAGGGGAGAGCCCTTGGCAAAACCGGGAACTTTACCGTACTGCCAAAAGCTCCCACTTTGGGGGAGCTGGCGAGCGTATGCGAGACTGAGAGGGCGAGCCCGTTTGCCTTTTAGCCCTTCTTTGCCTCCGCCTTGGCGGCGAACTTTGCGTCGTTCACCACAAAGCGCTCGTGGGTACCGCCGCCCACAGGGCCTTTTTCGTCGTGCAGGGCCACCTTGAAAATGAGCTTGCGGCCTTCTACTGCCACCAGCTCGCTCTCGCAGGTCACGGTCATGCCCACGGGGGTGGGGGCGGTGTGCTCCAGCTCGAGCTTGGTGCCCACCGAGCCATTGCCTTCGCCCAGCGCGTCGGCCACGCTCATCCAGCAGGTCTTTTCAGCCAGCGCCACCAGTGCCGGGGTGGCAAACACCTCCAGCGTGCCGCTGCCCATGGTCTTTGCGGTATTGGCTGCGGTGACGAGCACGCTCTGTTCCCCGCGGATACCGGTTTCCAATGTCATATACTTTCCTCTCCTTTTGCGCGCCTTATGGCGCATTTTATTTTGAACACCTTTATAAGATACCACATTTTGCACCAGAACGCACCCTGTTTTGCAAGATCAAGACAATTTTTATGGGCAAAAATGTTTCTCCGCCTACTATCGCCAAAAAATATCTCCGATTTTTGGTGATTTTGCGCATTTCTTTCCGTTTCTTGGGTAAGTACAATTATCTATGTATGGTACAGCTAAGTTTCTTTGCCAAAGTCATCGCACCGGCTTTGCAAAGAAAAATGCCGCGCACAAGAAAAAATATGGAAAGAAGAGAATGTATTATGAACAAGCGACTGCTCAGCGCACTGCTGGCGCTCTGCATGATGCTCACGTTGTTCCCCGCATCTGCTTTTGCTTCGGTGGACGATACGGGGGGGGGTATTTATCCTCTAACTCCGGCTGCACAGGACACCAGCCCCGATGAGGAAAACGGCAGCGCTCAGCAAATTCCGGTATCGGACGGTGCCGGATTTATTGCAGCTGCCGGGCAGATCAATGCCGGCAGCGGCGCTTACGAGATCGTGCTGCAAAATGATATCGCGCTGACCGCATCGGTGGAGTTTACCAATGCGACGGTCACGATCACAAGCGCCGGCGGGAGCACTTGCACCATCAAACCCACAGAATTTTCCGATCCCACTCCGTTCTCCAGCTGTCTGCTCTCTGTAAACGGCGGCAGCCTGACTTTGAACTCTGTCAATTTTGAAAGCTCTGCCGCGTTCAGACGCAATCTCGACTATCCATTTATCCGGGTGGTCAACCGTGCCGCGCTCACTTTGAACAACTGCATTCTGGATGGCAACTGCACGAGTTCTTCCGAGCGCTGTCTGGGACTCGAGATCGGTGATGAATCCGGTTCTCTCGGTTCCGTCACCATGACAGACAGCACTATCCGGAACTGCCGCACAGTGAACAAGTTTGGTGCGGGCGCGATCGTTTACAACAATTCCTCACTGGAAATGAGCAACAGCCATATCCAGAACTGTACCAATGCTGAAAAATATGAAAAAGGCAGCGGCGGCGGCATCTATGTTTATTCTTACGGCTCTGTGGTTATGAATAACAGCAGCACGCTGGAAAACTGCACCGCTGTTGAGAACGGCGGCGGCGTCTATCTGGAAGGCTCCGCCACGCTGACCATGAACCAGAGCAGTCTTACCGGCTGTAAAGCGCAGGGCAATGGCGGCGGTGTTTATCTTGAAAGTTCTGCCAAACTGATCATGGACAAGAGCAGCCTTACCGGCTGCGAAGCGCAGGGCAATGGCGGCGGCGTTTATGTTTCCTCTAGCGCTTCTGTTACCATGAACAACAGCAGTAAGCTGGAAAACTGCACGGCCACCGGAAACGGCGGCGGCGCCTACCTGACCGACTATGGCAGTAAGCTGGCATTGAACAGCAGCACGCTCACCGGCTGCAAAGCGGAGCAAAACGGCGGCGGTGTCTACCTCACCGGCTCCTACGCTGTACTTACCATGAACAACGGTCAGATCACCGGCTGCACGGCCCCCAACGGCAATGGCGGCGGTGTCTTCCTTGCCAGTTCTGCCGGTCTGACCCCAAAAATGAAGGGCAGCGATGCCATCACCGATTGCAGCGCAAAAAATGGCGGCGGGCTTTCTCTGGACGGCAGTTTTTATTACAACTACAATTACGGCACCGGCCTTGCGATCACCGGTTGTTCTGCCACCCAATACGGCGGCGGCATCTACATCTGTCCCAATTCCACAGCCAGTCTGGATATTTCAACTTCGCTCGTTTACAACAACACCGCTAATACCGCAGGCGATGATCTTTATATGAGTGCGGCTGCCCGTACTTATAATGTGCAGCTGCCATCCTATACAGGCAAGGATCTGATTCACAATAAAGATTCCAAAATCATCAGCGACTGGTATCTTGACAACGAGGGGGCACGCTACGCATACGATTCTCCCACCCAGCCGCTGACCAGCACCTATCACAACACGGTGTCCAGTGATGCCACGGTTTCCAAGGGACTTATCGCTTGCAGCGCAGTATACAACATCACCTTCAATTCGGCTGCTGAGGCCAAACATTCCGTTGCATCCAGTGATGCTTCTCATCAGAGCATCATCACCACCGCCGGGTCCGGCGAGAAGGTCTACCTGACCTGCGAAAATGACCCCACTGCAGCTCCGGATTCCCACATCGTCTGGAAGGTCGTTACCGATAAGGACCGTACCGTGCAGGTCTACCGCGACGATAACGGCAAGGCTTACTTTACCATGCCGAGTGCAAACATCACCAGCAAGGTCATTGTGTCCCTTACGACCGAGCATAAGATAACCGTGATCGGCGGCAAAGCGCGCAACTTCAGCAGAGTCGAGCTTCCTTATGCAGTGGAAGGCACCAGATTCTACCTGACGTGTGACAACAGCTCCGGTTTTGAAAAATGGGTGTGGGACCCCACTGGCCGCCCCGACGGCGTTACCGACGAGGATGGCAGAAATTTCCAAAGCGGCCTGGGTTGCTCCTTTGTCATGCCGGACCGGGATGTGACCGTCTGGGCCGTCACCGAAGGAAACACCTATCAGGTGTATGTTGAGCTGCCCGAGGGCGTCGATTTTACCAACTCGCCCGTTGCTGTTTCCGTGACCGGAACGGCACCCGAAACGCAGGCAGCGGCCCGCGCCGGCACAGCCGTCACCTCTGCCAATGCAGGCCAGACCGTAAGCCTGACCTTTGACCCCGCTTCTCTGCCCGCCGACTGCCACAAGACCTTTGGCAGCTGGGTGGTGAAAAAAGCCGGAGAGAACGGTGAGCCTATCACGGTCACTTCTCCCACCAGCACGACCGGTGCAGGCTTTACCATGCCCGCAAGTGATGTGGTGGTCACCTTTACCCTGAAGGATGCCGAACAGCCGGATACACCGGACATGCCTTCCGATGGCGGCAGCGGTGACAGCGGCGCGGGTGCTGTGATCGCAGGTGCCGTGATTGGAGCAGCAGGATATCTGGCAGGCACCCATGTATGGCTGAACCACCTTTACGGCTTTATCCCGGAAAACCGCATCCAGCTTGCCCTTGCTCTGTGGAACCGCGCCGACTGCCCGGCACCTGAAAGCACAGAGCTGTACCCCGACATCGATGAGGACGACGACGATGCGCAGGCCGCTGCCCGCTGGTGCGTGGAGCAGGGCCTGATGAAGGACTACCACAAGACCGACAAGGACGGCAACGAGGAAGTCACCTTCAAGCCCGGCCGCTATGTGTTGCGCCTGCAGGCCATCAAAGCATGGTACGACCTTGAAAAGCTGCTGAGCGAACAGCAGTAAGGCAGCATTCAAACCTTAAAAAGCACTGCCGCCCGGCTTTCCACACGCCGGGCGGCACTTTTTTGTCGGCTCCTCTTTTTTGTTTTCACCGCCGCTCCAATCTGCACCCTTCTTGCGATTCAAAAACGCAAATTTCCTGCGTTTTAAGGCAGATTTTATCAATTTAGAACAGATGTCCAAAATCTTTGAAAAAAGCCTTGACAAGGGGCATCCTGCGTGCTACTATGAACACATGAACAGACGTTCATATGAATCCACTGCGAAAGGAGCTGTCAACATGTCTGAGACAAAAGACCCTGTGCCCGCCCTGCAGCCGGAGGGCCCGGATATGCCGGACGACGAGGTGCTGTACGAGCTGGCCGACCTGTTCCGGGTGTTCGGCGACTCCACCCGCATCAAGATCCTGTATGCACTGCACGACAACGAGCTGTGTGTGCAGGATATTGCAAACGCGGTGGCGCTGAGCCAGTCGGCGGTGAGCCATCAGCTGCGGGTGCTCAAGGATTCCAAGCTCGTGCGGTTCCGGCGCGAGGGCAAAACCGTTTACTACGCACTGGACGATGACCATGTGCGCAGCATCCTCTCCATGGGGATGGATCATATCGAAGAGTGATTCCAAGAAAGGCTGGTATTGACGATGAAGAAGAGCTACAAGATCGAAGTGGACTGCGCAAACTGCGCACAGAAGATGGAGGACGCTGCCAACAAGGTCGCAGGCGTGGCAAGTGCGACCGTCAGCTTCATGACCCAGAAGATGAAGGTGGAGTTTGCCGAGGGTGCAGACCCCCACGATACCATGGTGAACGTTCTGGCCGCCTGCAAGAAGGTGGAGGACGACTGCGAGATCTTTGACATCTAAGTGCATTTTCTCCCTTCAAAATGCCCCGCTCCCCTTCGGGGGAGTTTTTTATAGGGAATGTTTTTCGTGTTGAAAAAACAGACTGTTTTCAACAGTTTCCACCCAGTTTTCAACATCCTTTGCGGAAAACTTGCAAAAGAAACGTGGAAAAGTGCTTTTCCGGCAGAAAAACTGCGTGGAAAACCCGGGTAAAACCGTGGAATATCCATTTTTATGGGGAAAAATTGTTGAAAAGTTCCCGCCTGCCGCAGCGCAATGCGGCCCATGATCCCCCAAAAAAGGAGAGCTTTACTATGAATAAAAAGCAGAAAAAGAACCTGCAGCGCATCATCGCTGCGGTGGTTCTGGTGCTCATCCTCAAGCTGCTGCCCCAGTTCCCCACACCGGTGGAGCTGGCGCTGTACTGCATCCCGTACCTCGTGGTGGGCTGGGACGTGCTGCGCAAGGCACTGCTTGGCATCAAGAACCGCCAGCCCTTTGACGAGTGCTTTCTGATGGCCGTTGCCACCGTGGGTGCGTTTGCGCTGGGCGACTACGTGGAGGGCTGTGCCGTTATCATCTTCTACCAGATCGGCGAGCTGTTCCAGAGCGTGGCCGTGGGCAAGAGCCGGCAGAGCATTTCCAGCTTAATGGACATCCGCCCGGACTACGCCAACATTGAGGGCGAGGACGGAAAACTGGAGCAGGTGGACCCGGATGACGTGGAGATCGGCACCGTGATCGTGGTCCAGCCCGGTGAGCGCGTGCCCATCGACGGCGTGATCGTGGAGGGCGCTTCTGCCCTGAACACCGCCGCCCTGACCGGCGAGAGCCTGCCCCGCGACGTGCAGACCGGTGACGAGGTCATCAGCGGCTGCGTGAACATGACCGGCCTGCTGAAGGTGAAAACCACCAAGGAATTCGGCGAATCCACCGTTTCTAAAATTCTGGACCTTGTGGAAAATTCCAGCATGAAGAAGGCCCGCGCCGAGAACTTCATCACCCGGTTTGCCCGCGTGTACACCCCCGCCGTGTGCTACAGCGCACTGGCTCTGGCCTTTATCCCGCCCATCGTGCTGCTGCTCATGGGCCAGCCCGCTCGCTTTGGCGACTGGGTCTACCGTGCACTGACCTTCCTGGTCATCAGCTGCCCCTGCGCGCTGGTCATCAGCATCCCCCTGAGCTTCTTTGGCGGCATCGGCGGTGCATCTGCCTGCGGCATTCTGGTCAAGGGTTCCACCTATCTGGAAGAGCTGGCCCGCACCGGCATCGTTGTGTTCGACAAGACCGGCACCCTGACTCAGGGCACCTTTAAGGTGACCGGCATCCACCCCGCAGAGGGCACCACGGAGCAGCAGCTGCTGGAAGCTGCCGCACTGGCCGAGAGCTGGTCCAAGCACCCCATCTCCCTGAGCATCAAGACCGCTTACGGCAGGGAGATCGATCCCAGCCGCGTCACCGATGTGCAGGAGCTGGGCGGCCACGGCGTCACCGCAAAGGTGGACGGCAGGACCGTTGCTGCCGGCAACGCCCGCCTGATGGAAAAGCTGGGCCTGAGCGCCCCCGCCGTCAGCGAGACGGGCACCCTTGTACATGTTGCCATTGAGGGCAGGTACGCGGGCTATCTGCTGATCGCCGATGTGGTAAAGCCCCACAGTGCACAGGCCATCCGGGGCCTGAAGGACGCCGGCGTGCGCAAGACCGTCATGCTGACCGGCGACGCAGAGCCGGTAGCAAAGGCCGTTTCCGCAGAGCTGGGGCTGGATGAATACCATGCAGGCCTGCTGCCGGGTGACAAGGTAGACCAGATCGAAACGCTGCTCGCCGCAAAGCGGCCCAAAGAGAACCTCGCCTTTGTGGGCGACGGCATCAACGATGCCCCCGTTCTGTCCCGTGCCGATGTGGGCATCGCCATGGGTGCGCTGGGCTCCGACGCCGCCATTGAGGCCGCAGACGTGGTGCTGATGGACGACGACCCGGCCAAGATCGCACTGGCCATGCGCATTGCCCGCCGCACATTACGCATCGTGTACCAGAATATCGTGTTCGCACTGGCCATCAAGTTTGCCTGCCTTGTGCTGGGCGCGGTCGGCATGGCCAGCATGTGGACCGCCATTTTTGCCGATGTGGGCGTGATGGTGCTGGCCGTGCTCAACGCCACCCGTGCCCTGTACACCAAGGACCTTGCCCGGAAAAACGAACCGTAAGGCCCGTCCTGTTTCATAGCGGATCTGCCGTGCATCCTGCGAAGGATCCACGGCATTTTTTTATCCGGCGCAAGGTGTCCCCCATCCGTTTTGCCGCCGCAGCGGCTGCATGATGGCTGCGCGCGCTGCGCTGTGAGAGACGCAGGATGCCGGCTTTCATGCACCAAAATCCCGCTCCATGGCTGGAACTTCCGCAATTCCAATTTCTTCCGGAAATGATTGCTCTTTCGCCGAGAACGTGGTAAAATGAAAGCCTAACACTCAAAAAATGCACATTTTATCAGGGTGTATCTGAAGCATCAAAAATTCAGTCTATTTCTACATAAAGGGGCCGTTTGGGGCAGCGTTTTCGGAAGAGCAGGTGTTTTGTGCTCGGTTGGAAGCGTTTTCGTAAGCAGTGTGCACCGAATGGATATGGGCAAAAGGCCGTTCCGGCAGTGTGCACTGCTTATGAAAACGGTTCTCCGTTCAAAACAAGAGGAAGGATGGAAATATGAAGCTGTTTTCCTACCTGTCTGTGGCGGTGCTGCTTCTAAGCAGCATCGCACTTGCAGCGTACTCCCCGGATCTGCTCTCAGCGCTGATCGTTGGTCTTATGTGCATCATTGCACTGGTCGGGTGCATTCACGGCCTTTTACCGACCATCTCCATTACGAGCGGTCTGCTGAACGGCCAAAAAAGCATCCGCAAGGCGTCTGAGACCGAAGGCAGCTCCGCATGGGTCGCGGCCCTGCAGATCGATCGCTTTTTTCAGCAGAAGACGCTGGACGGACTGTTTGAGGAATATCGTGAAAAAGTGCAGCATCAGCGTGAGACCGGGCAGATCGTCAGCGATCTTGACGAAGTGCTCAACGAGGACGTGCTGGCGCTGCACACATGGAAAGGCGTCATCGCGCAGCTGCCCGGCACCCTGACCGGTCTGGGCATCCTTGGCACCTTCGTGGGTCTGCTGCTGGGCCTGCGGGGCATCAGCTTCGTCACGGTGGAAGCCGCACTGGGCAGCGTGCAGTCCATTCTGGCCGGCATCAACACGGCATTCTATACCTCTATTGCAGGCGTGATCCTGTCGATCCTCTTCAACATCACAAACAATGTCCTGCGCACGATCATGAATCGCGAGACCGGGCTGTTTCTGGAAGAGTTCCACAAGTCGGTCATTCCCACCACCGACGAGCAGGCGCGCTACAGCAGCCGCCGCGAAGTGCGGCAGATCCTGGAGCTGCTGGAGCGCCTGCCCAGAAATGCGGGCAACGGCGTTCTGAGCCGCGAGACGGTGCAAAGTGCAGGCCTCAACGAGCGCGTACTGATGCCGCAGATCTTGGATGGTCTGCGCCGGAACGAGTTCACCTTCTTCCTGCAGCCCCGATATGATCTGAACACCCGCAGGGTGGTCGGTGCCGAAGCACTGGTGCGCTGGAACCACCCGGTGCTGGGCGTGATCTCGCCCGCCGTGTTCATCCCGGTGCTGGAAAACAATGGTTACATCACCAAGCTGGACCAGTACATCTGGGAAGAAGTATGCAAGACCATCCGGGTGTGGATCGACAAGGGAGTCCGCCCGGTCCCCATCGCGGTCAATGTTACAAAGACGGATATTCTGGCCATCGATGTGGCGGAGTTTTTCTCCGAAATGCTCAAAAAGTACCGTATCCCGCCAAAATATTTGAACATCGATATTGCAAAGTCTGCCTATCTGGAGACCCATGGTGCGCTGAGCGATACGGAAGCACAGCTGCAGCAGATGGGCTTCCGGGTGATATTGGACGGCTTTGACGGCGACTATGTGGAACTGAGCGCACTGGGCGGCTTTGGCACCGACCTGCTCAAGCTGGATCTGCGCAGCGCTGCGCTGCAGAATAAGACCGATGTGCTGCCCGGTATTTTTGCACAGGCCCGCACGCTCCGGCTGAATCTGCTGGCCGAGGGCATTGAAAGCACCGAGCAGCTGAACGTGCTGCGCAAAGCCGGCTGCACTGAGGGGCAGGGATACCTCTTCTCCCGTCCGCTGTCGGTGGATGAATTTGTCGGGATCCTGAAAGTGGGGCACTCCGGATGAAAACGAGAAGACGCAGACAGGATCCGGATGCAGAATACAATTTCTGGCAGCCGGCAACCGATATGATGAGCGCCCTTGTGTATGTGCTGCTTCTGATCATTGCACTGCTGGGCCTTTATCTTCTGAGCGATTATACCGGCCTCGAAGAGCCCTCCTCTTCCAGTGAGGAAGCTGCGTCCAGCGGCTGGTATGACGACAACTACGACGGCTGGCACGATGGCGGTGCCGATGACGACCCCGGCGACGGCGACGGACGATACGATCAGCAGATCATCCAGACCGGCGGCGGTGGCGGCGGCTACGACGAGGACGGCGTTAAGGCCGCCGTGTTTGCCGAGCTGATCGATGAGGAGACCGAGCGGCGCATTCAGGAAGCCGGTGTGCGCTTTGAGCTGTACCGCACGGATACGGCCCATCTGATCAACGGCAGCCTGCAGACCCTGAATACCTACTACCCGGAAAAGATCAGCTACCGGGAGTATGAGACCACCGGGGAAGGCACCTTCTATCTGCCGGAAAAGATCTGGCAGGGCAGCTACTACTTCCATCAGCTCAGTGAGCCGGAAGGATACGATGCGGCAGCGGACACCTACTACGATGTGGACCGCATGTACGACTGGCCGGAGCCCTATATCGTGCAGATCCGGGTGGCTCCCTGCAAAAACATCATCCGGCTGCAGATGAACGATGCCGAAACACAGCAGCCTGTAGGCGGCGGCACCTTCCGGGTGATCGCAGCCGAAGATATCATCACGAAGGATGGCACGGTGCGCTATACGCAGGGCCAGCAGGTGGATACCATCACCTGCGACGAAGCCGGCTACGGCGAAAGTGTGGAATTGTATCTTGGCAAGTACACGGTGCAGCAGCAGTCGTCCCCCAACTACTACACCACCATGCAGCAGGATCTGGATGCAGAAGTGGAAAAGAAAAACGGCAGCGACCCGGAGCTGCACAAGATCGATACCGAAAAGACCAAGATCCTTCTGAACGTCACGGACGAGCTTACTTCTTCCGCTCTGGAGGGTGCCGTCTTTACGGTGACCAACCGGCGCACCGGCACCACCCAGACGGCGGCGACCGATGGGTCGGGCCAGATCCGTCTGACCGATCTGGATAAGAGCACGACCTATCTTATCCGCGAACAGCAGGCACCGGGAAATTACCATCCGGATGACACGGATCACACGGTGACCGTTGCTGCGGATGGCCGCATCGACGGTGCAGGCAGCACAACGCTGGACATCACCAACCGGCTCCTGCGGGTATCCATCTCTGCCGTGGATATGGTGCTGCGCAGCAATACGGAGGGCGAACAGCTCTCCCTGTACAACGAGCAGGATCAGCTGATCCGGAGCTGGACGTCCAGCGATTCCGGCCAGCTGTTCACCGATCTGACCGAAGGCAGCTACTATGTGGTACGCGGCAAGGCAGATCCCGCAAATGCCCGGAAATATCCCTTCACTGTACAGGATACGGCAAGTACGCAGAACTGGACCGTGCCCGTGTTTACACTGCGCAGTGCGGTGGCTCTGGCCGTTCTGGCGGTGGTCGCCGCCGGTGTGGTCTGGCTGCTGGTGTTCCTGTGGGGCATCCTTGCACGCCGCCGCAAGGCGCGGAAAGCTGCTGCAGCGCAGGACGAGACCCTCGACCAGAGCGAAAATAAATCGTAAAGGTGGTGAGAAACAATGGACAATGACGAGATCCGCATCAGCGACCTGCTGTACACCGTCTTCAAGCACCGGAAGACGATCCTTGTGCTGGGCCTGCTGGGCTTTTTCTGCGGATTCGTGTTCAGCGGCGTCTCCTTTCTGCGGAACAGCCGTACCAACTACGTGGTCAATTGTTCCGTTGCGATCACCTCCCAACCCTCTGCAGACGGTGTCATCTACAATTCCGATTATCTGAGTTCAAACACCTTTTATCAGACACTGAATATGATGGACGCCGCGACCTTTGTGATGAAGAGCGAGCGCACCCTGCAGGCTGCCATTGATCGTGCGGGCGTTGTATCGGTCACAACACAGGATGTTTCTCAGAATCTGCAGGTGAGCCGCTACAATGAGACGCAGGTGCTGCTGCTTACTTTGACCTGGAACAATGCCGAGGCCGGTGTTCAGCTGATGAATGCGCTGGTGGATGCCATCAAGGAGATCCTGCCGGAAACGCTGATGATGGGCTCTGTGGCCATGATCGACGCTCCGGAAGCAACTTCTACAACGGGCGGCGGTGCCGGCCAGTACGTCCGCCTGTGGGCGATCTTCTGTGTGCTGGGTCTGGCCGCCGGTGCGGGTCTGGCGGTGCTGGAGTTTTTCCTGCGGCCCACCCTGCTGAATGTGAAGGACGTGGAAGACATCCTGAAGCTCGAAACTCTGGGCAGCATCCCCAAGGACAACAGCTACTTCCAGAAGAGCATGCAGCTGTTGAGCGAAACGCACCGTGCGGATGCCGATGCCGTGCAGAACTTTGCTTCGGCCGCGCATATCCTGATCAACCGGTTCGGCACCACGGCAGAGCCGCACTGGTTCTATGTGACTTCGGCTGAGGATGGAGAAGGCAAGAGCACGGTGGCGGCCAATCTGGCCCTGCAGCTGTCCGATATGGAAAAGCGCACCCTGCTGCTGGATCTGAACACCCGTGCTCCCCGCCTGGGCGGAATGTTTTTGCAGGATCTGCCGTACAGCCGGACGCTGAACGCCCTGTACAAAGGCGAATCTGCCGAGCCGGAAGCGGTTATTTCGCTGACCGGCCATCTGGACCTTCTGCCGATGGTGCTGGAACCCGATGCGGTGCCGCTGGATGCCGCCCTGTTCGACTTTTTGAGACCGATCATGGAGCCCTACGAGTATGTCATCATTGATGCTTCCTCGGTGGGACGTTCCTCGGATGTGCTGCGCCTGAACAAGCTGGCAAACCATGCGCTGTTCGTTGTGCGTCACGACGCCGCCCCGCTGCCTGTCATACAGGATGCCCTTGAAAAGCTGAACAAGTCCGGTGTGCAGCTGCTGGGCTGTGTGGTCAACGAAGTGCAGTCGCTGGAAATCTTTCCGCTCCATCCGGAGCACATCGCAGCTCCCATCCGGAAGAAAAAGAAGAAACCGGAGAATGCCGACAGCCCGCTGCCGGAGGACCTGCTCCGTCCGGCAGATTCCGCACTGGAGCCGACATGGAAACCGGCAGGAGATGGCCGAAGCGTGATGGACGAGCTGACGGATGATCTGCAGCGCAGCCAGAATGCCCGGAGCGATGATGAGATCATGTGGGAGCTGCTCCGCATGGGAAAAGACGGCAGCTGGAAGCGGCCAGAGCGGAAGCCGGCGGCGGACAGCAGCACTCCCCAGCAGCCGCAGTCCGTTCCGGATGCACCGCCTACATCCGTGCCAGCGGAGGAGCCAAAGACTGTATCAGAAGCACCGCCTGCGCCCGCGTCAGCGGAGAAGCCAAAGGAAACGCCGCCTGCGCCCGTGCCGGCAGAGAAGCCGAAACCCGTACAGCCGAAGCCCGTACAGCCGGAACCCGAAGCGGAGTCCAAGACCGGTCTGCTCCCCTGGACCGAGCCGGAACCCGAACCAAAGCCAGAGAAGAAGCGCAGCCGTGCACCGAAGCCGGCTGCAGCGCCCAAGCACGGCAAGGCATCCAGCCGCGGCGGACTGGGGCTCTGGGGCAAAAAACCGAAGCACTGAGAACCGAAAAGAGACAAAAAGCCCACAGGTCAGATGAAATTCCGGCCTGTGGGCTTTTGCAATATTCATGCAGGTTCTGTTCCGGTTTAGCGACAGACCGGGTCGGCGGCATCGTAAAGGGCCTGCGCCATACGGCTGGCATCCTCCGGGGTCATCAGGTCCTGCACCACGTTGCGGACGGCAGTGCCCACCGCAAATTCGTATTTCGGGATGGAGAACCGCTCCGGGGTCTGGTTTTTCACGCCACGCTGTCCCAATCCAAAGCTCTTTTTGGACGTGTTCATCCACGGGAAGATGCTGTAATTCTGGAAATCCTCATAGGCATCCACGATGGGGGAGGTGCCGCCCAGACGAACCAGCAGGGAGGCCACATCCGCAGAGTAGTACCAGCGGAAGAACTGCTTGCAGGCTTCCGCTTTTTGGCTGTATCGGGAGATGCCCACGATGCCGCCGCCCAGCAGAGGCTTGCATCCCGGAAGGATGGCCGCGCCCACCCGACCGACGACCACCGAATTTCCGGAGTTGATCAGCTCGGCTGCATAGTTGGAGTAGATGACGGTCATGGCGGTCTTTCCCTCCGCAAATTTCTGGATGCTGTCGCCCCACCAGTTCTGCTTGCAGGAGAACTTTTCCAGTGCATGATACTGGCGCATGGCCGCCTGCATTTCGGGGCAGTCCAGCCGGAGGGTATCCGGCGTGGAGCCGAAGCGGTCGATGCGGGAAAGGTAGAAGGGCAGAAAATCGCTTGCTGCAACGGAGGCAGAGCCGCAGGTCATAGTGGTGCCGTACTCGGTGGGGGAGTCCGGGTTGCAGCTGCGGGTGAAGAACTCCGCAGCGTGGAGATACTGCTCGTAGGTGGTGGGCACCACAAGATTTTCGTGGAAACGCTCGTAGTAGGCGCGGCACAGCTTGGCGTCGTGGAACAGGTCGGTGCGGTACAAAAAGATCTGCACGCTGGGGTCAAGGGGAAGGGCATAGACCCGGCCGTTCAGCATCGAGTAGCTGTCGTAGCCGTTTTTGATCAGCCGGGGAGACAGCCCCTCCGGGGAGATGGAAAGCTCGTCCAGCGGACGATAAATACTTTGCCCGATGTCTCCGAACTGCGCCACGTCAATACGGATCATATCATAGGTGAAATGCGGCCCGATAAGGTTCAGCTGCGCCAGCAGGTCATCGTAGGGGACACCGATCAGCTTGACCCGGATGCCGCTGCGGTGCTCAAATTCCGGCAGCAGCTTGCGGAGCGCCTGGGTGGAAGGGTTTTCCAGCGTGAGCATGGTCAGTTCGGTGTCCAGCATCCGCTGCAGCCCGGGGAAGGCATCCGCAAAGCCCTTGGGGGCATAGAAAAGCTCTTTTTCCGCCGGGGCAGAGTCCCGGTCAATCTTTGAAAACAGCTTGATGATGCGGATGCCCAGAAAGCCGTAATCCAGATGATACAGCTCCACCGCCTTTTCCGGCAGGGCAGCGCAGGCACCGATGGTGAGGATGGGCGGGATCTTTTGGATATGCAAAAGCCGGAACGCCCGGAGCAGCGCATCGGTGCAGACCGAGCTCTGGGTCAGGATCACATCATAGGGGGCGGCGTTCTGCGCCAGCTCAAAGGCCTGATTCAGCGCCAGCTTGTACCCGGAGGGGATGTGTGCCAGTGCCAGCCCCTGCGTCTGCGCACATTTCTGCAGGCTGGAAAAAATGGGGTTTTCGGCCTCGCCGTGCTTTTCCACCCCGAAGTAGGCGATTGACCGCCAATGCTTTTGGGCACAGAACGCGGTCACTGCGGCACCGATCTTCTGCGGGTCAAAGGAAAGGAACCATTCGTCCGTCCGCAGCGTTCTGGGCCTGCGCTCCACAAATACGATGGGGCAGTGCAGAGACCGGTATTTTTCCAGGCACTCTTTACTTAAAGTAGAAATGACGATGAGGGCTGCCAGCCCGGATGCCCGCAGATTGTCCAGAATGACCTCTTCCTCCGCAGGGATATCCTCGGTCTGGTACACCAGCAGGCTTTTCTGGTTTTTGGGAAAATTCAGCTGGAGCGCCGTGAAAAAATCGATGTACTTGGCTTCCTTCAGGGATGGCAGGATGACGGCGACGGTGTTGGGCGAGCCCTGACGGAGCCGCTGTGCCTGAACATTGGGAACGTAGCCGAGTTTCTTTATGGCATTTTCTACCAACTGTATCTTTTCGATGCTGACCTTTCCGGTCTTGTTCAGAACATTGGAAACGGTGCCGTGGGATACGCCGGCTTCTTTGGCGATATCGTTGATGGTTGGCACAGGATCTTCCCCCTTTTGCTGACGGTCTTTTCTATGATAATATCCTAAACGGTCAAAAATTACAAGAAAAAAAGTAAAAATCTGCCGTTCAAATTGGAACGAGTCATTATTTTAACAAAGTTTCGCGGGCAAAAGAACGAAAAGTGCCCGCGAATCATTGTCATATTGTACACAAAAAGTAAACTCTTCCTGTGAATATGGTAGAATTACGCGTTGCAGGCTGAAATTTTACCTGTATTTGATTGACTCGTTCCAATTTTGGCGGTATACTGAGCACAACACGAGGGGAGCAGACAGCTCCCCACAAAATTGACTGAGGAAAAAGAAAAAGGAGAAAAGTCATGAGAAAGATTTCTCGTCGCAGCTTCATCAAGGCTGCAACCTTTACCGCAGCCGCTGCTGCACTGACCGCTTGTGGTGGTTCTTCTTCCAGCACCACCACCGCTTCCAGCACTGCTGCTTCCGCCGCTGCTGACAACACCCCCTCCAACAAGGGCACCGGCGTTACCCTGAACGTCTATACCAACTCCGATACCGACGGCCGCGATGAGTGGCTGATCGAGCGTGCCGCACAGGACGGCTTCAAGGTCCAGGTGGTCGGCGCAGGTGCTGCTGATACCCAGAACCGTCTGCTGGCTGAGAAGGCTTCTCCCATTGCTGATGTTGTGTTCGGTCTGAACGCTATCATCTGGGAGTCCCTGAAGGCTGAGAATATCCTGATCCCCTTCGTGCCGGAGTGGGCAGACGAGATCCCCGCCGGTCTGAACGACGACGAGGGCTACTACCATGCCATCGTCAAGCAGGCCATCCTGCTGGTCTACGATCAGAACCAGCTCACCGAGGATCAGGCTCCCACCGATTGGCCTGACCTGTGGACCAAGCCGGAGTTCGATAAGAAGTACGAGTACCTGACCAGTCTGGGCGGCGGCACGGTCCGCAACGTCATCGCTGGTATCCTGACCCGCTATGCGGACCCCAACGGTGATCTGGGCATTGCACAGGAAGGCTGGGATGCCATCGCCGAGTACTACAAGCACGGTGTGCCCAATGAGAGCGGCGTGGACCTGTACGCACAGATCGCCAGCGAGAACAGCACCGTTGTCTGCGGTCAGATGTGGTCCTCCGGCGTTGAGACCCGCGACGAGCAGTACGGTGTCAAGACCGGCTACGCAATCCCCGATATCGGCGTTCCCTATGCAGTTGAGGGCGTTGCCATCGTGAGCGGCACCAAGAACGAGGAAGAGGCACAGCGCTTCGTCAACTGGTTCGGCAGTGCGCAGATCCAGGGCGAGTGGGCTGAGACCTTCTCTACCCTGCCTGCTAACACCAACGCTGTTGGTAAGGCCAACGAGTTCAACCAGACCATCGCAGAGCTGCCCGCACAGCAGATCGACTGGGCACTGGTTGCACAGAACATCGACGCATGGTGCGAGAAGATCATGCTCGAGTACATGCCGTAATCATCCCGGCATTCTGAAGTTCGTTCGTTTACAATAATGCGGAAAGGTCGGTTTGCAGATGCCATACAGCGAGCCGACCTTTTTTCGCAGCTGCTCATCATCGAGGTACAGAGCATGATCAAACTTGAACATATCGAAGTGACTTTTGGCTCCTTCAAAGCCCTGAAAGACATCAACATTGACATCCACGAAGGTGAGTTCTTCACCTTCCTTGGACCCTCCGGTTGTGGCAAGACCACGACCCTGCGTACCATCACCGGCTTCATTTCTCCCAGTGCCGGTACTGTCAGCGTCCGCGGCAAGGACATCACCCACACCCCCATCGAAAAGCGCAACATCGGCATGGTGTTCCAGAGCTACGCTCTGTTCCCCACCATGACCGTGTACGAGAACATCGCCTTCGGCCTGCAGGTCCAGAAGATGGACAAGGAGGAGATCCGCAAGAAGGTCGTTGAGATGGGCAAGAAGGTAGATCTGAACGAAGAGCAGCTGAAGAAGAAGGTCTCCGAGCTGTCCGGCGGTCAGCAGCAGCGTGTGGCCATCGCCCGTGCGCTGGTCACCAACCCTGAGATCATCTGCCTGGACGAGCCTCTGTCCAACCTTGACGCAAAGCTGCGCGTTCAGCTGCGCAACGAACTGAAGGACCTGCAGAAGCGCTTCGGCATCACTACCGTTTACGTCACCCACGATCAGGAGGAGGCTCTGACCCTTTCTGACCGCATCGCAGTGTTCAACAAGGGCGTGATCGAGCAGATCGGCCGTCCGGATGAAATTTACAGCCACTCCGCAACCGAGTTCGTCTGCAACTTCATCGGCGACATCAACCGCCTGACCCCGGAATTCCTCGCCGGCACCGGTGCAGATAAGGTGGAGGGTGTTGACCCCAAGAAGCACTGCTACATCCGTCTGGAGCGTATGCACGTCAACGAGACGATGGCCACCGACACCCTCAAGACCGAAGCTGTGGTGGAAGATTACGAGTTCTACGGTCTGTACATCAAGTACACCGTCCGTGCCTTCGGCCAGACCATCAAGGTCATCGAGAAGAACAGCGGCAAGACCCTGTACAAGAAGGGCGATACGGTGACACTGAGCTACAACCCTGCTGACATCATGCAGTACGAGGGGTGATTCTGAGATGAAAGAAAAGAAAAAATTCTCATTTACGCCTGAAAAGCTGTGGGGAATTGCAATTTTTGTGTTCTTCGCATGGTTCATTTTCGCATTTCTGGTATTCCCCAACCTCAACACCGTGGTGAGCGTGTTCTACCAGAACGGTCACTTTACCACCGAGGTCTTCACAAAACTCATCCACTCCACCAAGGCGATGCGAAGCCTGCGGAACAGCTTGATCCTTGCACCCACCCTGTCCATTACGGTCGGCTTTATCGGCATCAGTCTGGTGCTGATCACCGAGTATTTCGACATCAAGGGTGCCAACATCCTCCGTCTGGGCTACATGACCACCCTGATCTACGGCGGCATTATTCTGGTCTCCGGCTACAAGTTCATCTACGGCAAGACCGGTATCCTGACCACCCTGTTCGCCAAGATCATCCCCAGCTTCCCCATTGACTGGTTTGAAGGCTACTGGGCAGTTCTGTTCGTTATGACCTTCGCCTGCACCTCCAACCACATGATCTTCCTCCGCAACGCCATGCGTTCGGTGGACTTCCAGACCGTCGAGGCGGCACAGAACATGGGCGCATCCCAGTTCCGCATCCTGACCAAGGTGGTGCTGCCGGTGCTGACTCCCTCTCTGATGGCTGTTACCATCCTGACCTTCATCACCGGTCTGTCCGCTACCTCCGCACCTCTGCTGGTGGGCGGTCAGGACTTCCAGACCATCACCCCCATGATCCTGACCTTCGCAAACAACGTCAGCTCCCGCCCGCTGGCGGCACTGCTGGCTCTGTTCCTTGGCGTTGCTACCATCATCCTGCTGACCATCATGATCCAGATCGAGAAGCGCGGCCATTATATGTCCGTTTCCAAGGTCAAGACCACCATCGTCAAGCAGAAGATCCGCAACCCCATCCTGAACGTTCTGGCTCATGTGTACGCTTACCTGCTGTTCCTCATCTATGTGATCCCCGTGGCACTGGTCGTCCTGTTCTCCTTCACCGACTCTGCCACCATCGCAAGCAAGCACTTGACCCTGTCCAGCTTCACTCTGGATAACTACATCTCCATCTTCCAGAAGGCTTCCTCTTACAAGCCCTTCGTGGTCAGTATCGCCTACTCCGCTATTGCTGCTTCCTTTGTGGCAATCATCGTTCTGGTGGCCTGCCGCATCCTGCAGAAGCGCAAGGACCGTCTGGGCGGCGCACTGGAGTACGGTCTGCTGATCCCCTGGCTGCTGCCCACCACTCTGATGGCTCTGGGTCTGATCACCACCTACAACACCCCGCGCGTCTGGATGTTCAACAAGGTCCTGACCGGCACCTCCGTCATCATGCTCATCGGCTACATCATCATCAAGATCCCCTTCACCCTGCGTATGACCAAGGCCGCTTTCTTCTCGCTGGATGATTCTCTGGAGGATGCAGCCCGGAATATGGGTGCAAAGCCCTTCTACACCTTCATGCGTGTGCAGCTGCCCATCATCCTGCCCACGGTTCTGGCAATCTTTGCCCTGAACTTCAACGGCTTGCTGGGCGACTACGATATGTCCGTGTTTATGTATCACCCCCTGAACAAGCCTCTGGGCGTGTACATCAAGTCTCTGACCGACTCCGAGACCAACGCAGACAACGCTGCTCTGACCTTCGTGTACGCCGTGCTGATGATGATCATCTCTGCCGTCGTCATGTATCTGGTCTATGGCCGCGGCAACAAGGTGGACAAGAGCAAAGACTAAAGCGTAAGCTGATAATTCAGAAATGAGGTATTTGATATGGTCGGCAAAAAAGAATATGCACAGATCAACGAGCTGCTGAATGCGCGTCTGGATGCCAAAAAGGTTCTCATTGCGGTGCATCGCGGCGCATGGGGCGGCAACATCATCGAGGGCACCGTGCCCTCCCTTGAACTGGCACTGAAGATGGGTGCGGATATGTTCGAGTGCGACCTGTCCAAATCCACCGACGGCGTGATCTATGCCTTCCACGATACGCAGGAGCCTCGCCTGCTGAAAACGAAGCAGAACGTCAAGACCATGACCTCCGCAGAGATCGACGCACTGGAGTTCTACAACAGCATCGACGAGCCCAGCGGAAAGCACGTCCAGCGTTTTGAAGAAGTGGTGAAGTATTTCACCCACGGCGAGCTGTTCAACATTGACCGTTCTTGGCCGATCCTTGCCGAGACCCATGAGCTGTTGAAGGACTACCCCCATGTGGTCAAGCAGGCGATCATCAAGACCCCGGTAAAGGACGAATATCTGGAGTTCTTCCAGAACTGCCCGGTCAAGTATATGTATATGCCCATCGTGTACAACATGGAGGAGCTGCGTAAGGTCCTGACCTACGACAACATCAACATCGTTGGCGTGGAAGCCATTGCCAAAACCGCAGATTCCGAGATGATCGACCCGGAGAACCTGAAGTGGATCCGGGAACAGGGTCTGTACATCTGGGTCAACAGCATCAATCTGGGCAGAGGTCACGAACTGAGCGGCACCTACAACGACGATGTGGCCCTCAGCGAGGGATCGGATGCCGCATGGGGCGTTCTGATGGATCGCGGATACAATGTGATCCAGACCGACTGGCCTTCCCTGCTGGCTTCTTATCGGGACGAGAGATTCGGCGTATAACCGATAAAAAGCCCGGCGTGTAACCCCTGAAGGCAGAGACTGCACGGGTCTCTGCCTTTTTTATAAGGAGAGAGTCCATGAAACTGTTCTATGGAACCGGAAACCAGAGCAAGCTGCGGAATATGCGCGCCATCCTTGCCGGGATGCCCATCGAGCTTATCACCCCGGCAGACCTCGGCATCCGGCTCCCGGCTGTGGAGGAAAACGGTGCAACACCGCTGGAAAATGCAGCATTAAAAGCTGAGGCATACCATGCTGTTTCCGGCCTGCCCAGCTTTTCGCTGGATTCCGGGCTGTATCTGGAGGGGGTGCCGGCAGAGCTTCAGCCGGGACCTTACGTCCGCCGGGTAAAGGGTAAAGAACTTTCCGATGAGGAGTTCATTGCCTATTATCAGCAGCTGGCGCACCAGTACGGCGGCAGGCTCAAGGCACGGTTCATCAACGGGCTGTGCGTGGTGCTGAACGACCGGCAGCGGAAAGAAGCCGCCGGGCCGCAGGTCTCCACGGACTGGTTCTGGATCGTGGAAACGCCCCACCCTACCCGGTTAAAGGGCTTTCCCATGGACAGCATTGCGGTGGACCCCCAGACCGGGCGGTACTGGGTAGAGGGTGACCTGAAGGACGAACAAAACGCCAAGGGTTCTGCCCTTGCCATCGGGGTCCGACGGTTCTTTTCGGAGCTGCTGCAAAACGACCTGCACTCTGAGATCGTTTCCTATCCGGATCGATCCGAAAAACACGAGAGAAAACACGAGAAATAAAGCGAAAGAAAGAAAACACATATTCTGACAGGAAAGGAGAAATTTCGTGTCAACACCACTTTTCGAGACGCTTCACATTACGTCTGACGTATCCGTTATCGTGGTATCTGTGGCACTGATGCTGATCTCAGGCTTTGCCATGACCCGCATCACCAAGCGTCTGCGGCTGCCCAACGTTACCGCCTATATCGTTGCCGGTATTCTGATCGGCCCCTATTGCTTCAACCTGATCCCTGCACGGATCGTGGGCGGTATGGGCTTTATTGCCGATATTGCACTGGCATTCATCGCGTTCAGCACCGGCGAGTTCTTCAAGTTCTCTACCCTGAAAAAGAGCGGTCCCAAGGTTCTGATCATCACCGTCATGGAAGCCTGCCTTGCTTCCATACTGGTGTTCATCGTGGTCTACTTTATTCTGGGTCTGGAGCTGAACTTCTCCATCGTGCTGGCAGCACTGGCCTCTGCTACGGCACCCGCCTCCACCGTTATGACCATTCGGCAGACCCATGCCAAGGGCGACTTTGTAGAGACCCTGCTGCAGGTGGTGGCACTGGATGACGTGGTGGGTCTGCTGGCTTACAGCATCGCCATCTCGGTGGCACTGGCTTCCATGACCGGCACTTTTCAGGCCGGTCACATCGTTAAGCCCATCGTTCTGAACATTGCCGTGTTCCTGCTGGGCGGTCTGTTCGGCGTGTTCCTCAAGCTGCTGCTGCACAAGCGTTCCACCGATAACCGCCTGATCGTTTCTGTGGCACTGCTGTTTGCCTTCTGCGGCATCTGTGCCGTGTTTGATGTGTCCCCCCTGCTGGGTTGTATGTCCATGAGCATGGTCTACATCAACCTGACGGACGACGAGCGGCTGTTCAAGCAGCTGAACTACTTTAATCCCCCCATCCTGCTGCTGTTCTTTGTCCGCTCCGGTGTCAACTTCAACCTCAGCGCACTGGTGAACAGTTCCGAGAGCATTGGCTCGGTGTCCCTGCTCCACATCGGCGTGGTCTACTTCCTTGTCCGTATCATTGGCAAGTATGCAGGCGCATTTATCGGCTGTGCCATTGCCGGTAAGGACAAGCTGGTCCGCAACTATCTGGGTCTTGCCCTGATCCCGCAGGCTGGTGTTGCCATCGGTCTGGCAGCAATGGGTGCCCGTACCCTCGGCGGTGAGACCGGCAATATTCTGGAAACTGTCATTCTGGCGTCCAGCGTTCTGTATGAGCTGATCGGCCCTGCCTGTGCAAAGCTGTCCCTCTACCTGTCCAAATCCTACTCCAATAAGCTGGAGGAGATCGTTGAGATTCCGGAGGAGGAAGGGGCAGAGCAGAAGACCGAGCTGGAGCTGCTGATCCAGCGCATCCAAGCCATTCAGGAAGAGCTGCCGAAGCACGACGACCCCTTCTATGAGGACGAAAAAGCATTCTCCGAAGCCGCTGAAGAACACTATGCCATGACAGGGATTCCCAATCCCAATCTGTACAGAAGAAAGAGGGGAGCATTTTGAAACAGTTATCCTTGTTTGCACTGGCTGATCCCATTGCAAAAATGCTGGGCAGCTGGTCGGTGGAGCTTACCACCTATTCCATCCTGCTCCGCCTTGTGACCGTCATCATCCTGACCTCCATCATCGGCTGCGAGCGTTCCAGCAAGCGGCACTCCGCAGGTCTGCGTACCTTTGTGCTGGTGTCCTTCTCCTCCTGCGTAGCCATGATCCTGGACCTGTATCTGATGCAGGAATACCGCATTGGTCTCCCGCTTCTTTCCACTGCCACCATCATCTCCGCTGCCATGCTTTCCGGCAACTCCATCATCTTCAGCTCCCGGAGCCAGATCAAGGGTCTGACCACCTCCGCTGCTCTGTGGTTCTGCGGCTTCCTTGGCTTTGTCATCGGTGCCGGACAGTACACCCTGAGCATCATCGTGTATGTGCTGTTCCTGTGCATCCTCACATGGTTCCCGTCCATTGAGGTGTACCTGAACAACCGCTCCAACCATTTCGAGATCCATCTGGAGCTGAAGAACAGCAACTACCTGCGCGATTTCGTTACTGTCAGCCGTCAGCTTGGTCTGCGGATCGACGACATCGAGGCGAATCAGGCGTATGTGGGTTCTGGTCTGAGCGTGTACACCATCACCTTCACCATCTTCAGCGCAGAGCTGAAAAAGTACAAGACCCACCGGGAGATCATTCAGGCACTGAGTTCGCTGGATTACATCTATCACATCGAGGAACTGCGCTAAGCGGTTTGTGCAGAAAGAAGGTTCCACATGATTAAAAATATCGTATTCGATATGGGAAACGTTCTGGTTCGGTTTGACCCGGAGCTGTTTATGGACCGCTATTCCCTCACCGGCGAGGACCGCAGGCTGATCCGCAACGAGGTGTTCCGCTCGGTGGAGTGGACCATGCTGGACCGGGGCGTCATCGACGAGGAGATCGCAGAGCAGCGCATCCTGCCCCGCCTGCCGGAGCGTCTGCACGATGCAGCCCGTGGGCTGATCGAAACGTGGGACGACCCCATTGTGCCGGTGGAGGGAATGCTGGAACTTTTGCAGGCCCTGAAAGCAAAGGGCTACCGTCTCTATCTGCTCTCCAACGCTGCCACCCGTCAGCCCGTCTACTGGGCACGAGCAGAAGCCAGCAAGCTGATGGACGGTGCCCTGATCTCCGCAGAGGTCAAGCTGCTGAAGCCCGACCCCCAGATCTACCGCACCTTCCTGCACAAGTTCGCCCTTCGCCCGGAGGAATGCGTCTTTATTGACGATACGCCCATCAACGTAGAGGGTGCACTCTACGAAAATATGGCAGGCATCGTGTTCAACATGGATGTCGCTGCCCTTGCCGAGAGCCTGCACGCTCTGGGCGTGGAATGGTAAGGTTTTGATTGGAGAAATGCTTATGATGATCTGGATCGGTTTGATGCTTTTGATTTGTGCCGGATTCTCTGCTTATGCGGGGGTATCCCAGTTGGAACAGGCAAAACAGCGTGCGAAGTGTTCTCTGGACGCTTTCACGGAACGAAGAAACGGGGTAAGCTGCATCTGTCTGGCGATCCTGTTCGTGATCCTTGGAATTGGCATCAACCTGTGACAGTGCATTTTTCCTGAACCTTTTCGCTTCTTCCAAAGCCTGTCTGATGGGTTTGTTGTGGTTCCCCATCGCCGCAGCAGTCCACAGGCGGTTTTGAAAGATAAATCTCCTTCATTTTCATTTTCTGCTTAACGGCAGCAATAAGAGCGGGGCCTTGCAAAAGGCTCCGCTCTTGTTGTTTCGGCATATTCGTCCATCTCAAAGAAGCCCACGCGTATGGTTTCACGCTGTGAAATGGCTTCGGTGGCATAGGTCGATTGTGGATACAGTACGATCACACAGATAAATGTTAATCGTATTGCAAGATATTTTTGGCAGTTTGATATCATACAACATCCCCATTTCCATTATGATTTTTATATATCCATTTATAAAAATCGTATATCTTTTTGTATACGTAGTCAATAAATATTGACTTTATCGAGAGTCTGTTGTATAATACAAGCTTTTATTCTATATAATATGGACAAAAAAATTTATGGGTGTATACTATTATAGCATTTACTAAAAAGCGAAAGCAAGAGGAAATAATACTGTGCGCGATGTACTGCGGGAAGAAAAGAAATTTCTACTTAATCAGGCAGAAGCATTAAAACTTCGGAATTATTTGTCAAATGTGGTTCATCCTGACTCACATAATGGACCGGATGGTTATCAGGTACGTTCTTTGTACTTTGATTCTTTGTCAAATCGGGATTTTCAGGAAAAGGAAGATGGTCTGGAGTTAAGAAGGAAGTTGCGTTTGCGGGTATATAGTCCTGATGCGGATTTTGCACTGTTTGAAATGAAGCAGAAGCAGGGACCTTATCAGCGGAAGCGATCATTAAGATTATCCAGAAGGGAAGCGCAGGCTCTCATTGAGGGTGATTATTCTGTACTTTTAAACAGTGGCAGTGAGTTTGGACAGGAATGTTATTCAATTATGGAAATGTGGGCATACCGTCCTAAAACAGTTGTAGAATATGACAGATTTGCATTTATCGCGCCGGAAAATTCTATTCGAATAACTTTTGATTCTGGAATACGGGCTAATGAAGTAAATTTCAATATCTTTGACAGAAATCTGACGTTAAACAGTGTGATGTCTCCCTTTGCTGTAGTGTTGGAAGTAAAATATAACGGTTTTTTGTTAAGCTATATCAAGCATATGCTTCTGCCCGTTCAGAAAAGCGAGCTTTCCGTGAGCAAATACTGTATGGCAAGACAAATTGGCTGTGACTACCGATTTTAGGAGGAAAGAAAATGAAAGAGACGATTTATAATCTGCTTGCCCAGCAGGGGGATATGACCTGGCAGCAAATTACAATGCATATTCTGGTAAGTGCTGTCATTGGTCTGTTTATTTTTATTTCATATGTGATCTCACATAAGGGAACGATTTACAGCAAAAAATTTGGAGTAACACTAATCGTTCTGACGGTTATGACAGGAACAGTTATGACTGTCATAGGAAACAATATTGCATTGTCACTTGGTATGGTCGGTGCATTATCTATCGTGCGTTTTCGAACTGCAATAAAAGATTCCAGAGATACTGTATATATTTTCTGGACGATCATTGTGGGAATATGTTGTGGAGTTGGAGATTATCTGGTTGCTGCAGTAGGCAGTTCTGCTATTTTTCTTATCTTTCTTATCATGGGAGCAATCCGCAGTGATAACCGTATGCTTTTGATCATCCGTGCAAAAAGAAGCCGCTGTGAAAATATAGAATCCCAGGTCTTT
>Ga0129310_1000179_pt1 | contig 87977 bp, 69 predicted proteins | sample Go1ome_2_FD_94433 | JGI IMG/M metagenome (GOLD analysis project Ga0129310, IMG submission 94433) | Western lowland gorrila individual fecal microbial communities from Wisconsin, USA - Go1022A metagenome | ecosystem: Host-associated > Mammals > Digestive system > Large intestine > Fecal | place... | reverse complement strand
TTCCGTGCAGATAACCGCACAGAGCAGAAAACTATTTCGCCGTTTTCACTTGCTTTGATTTTTACATTCGATTTTGCCGCTCTTTCCGAACGTCGTTCCTGCCCGGAGGATCGCTCCCGGCGTTTCGTCCCCGTTGGTACGCTCACGCTTTCGCGGTCATGGCGGTTACTTCGCCGGGGGACATATCCCGTTTGGACGGTCATGCAATTTTCAAGGTTCAGGTGCGATTGCAAGACCATTTTAGCGAAAAATATAGCCCTCTCCAGTATATCCAAGAGGTCGGAAAACGCGCCGAAAATCGCAGATTTCCACGCTTATGGACAAGACCGGAAAAGGGCAGAAATTTGAAGGGAGGACGTCGCTATGCAGCCAAAACTCACCATTCAGGAACGGCTCAAAGACCTGCGCGTAGAGCGCAGCTTGACGCTGGAACAGCTTTCTGCGGAAACAGGCATTTCAAAGTCCGCGCTGGGAAAATACGAAGCCGACGATTTCAAGGACATCAGCCCGTTCAGCATGGTGGAGCTGGCGAAGTTCTACGGGGTGTCCACCGATTACTTGCTGGGGCTGACAGAACAAAAAAATCACCCAAACACAGAGCTGGACGCTCTGCATTTGGGTGATGATGCAATCGAAGTATTGAGAACGGGCAAGTTCAATCACCGACTGCTGTCGGAGCTGATCTGCCACAAGGATTTCCAGCGGTTTATGCTGGACGCCGAAATTTACGTTGACCGGATCGCAGATATGCGGGTCAACGACATAAACGCCGTTCTGGAAGCCGTCCGACAAATGGCGTTGATGAAAAACGGCGGCAACGAAAATGATCTGCACCTGCGGACGCTGGAAGTCGCGCAGATCAGAGAGGATGAGTATTTCGGAAGCTTGATTGCAGATGATCTGAAAGGTATCCTCCGTGACATTCGGAATGAACATCGTCTCGACACTATGACTGCGGACGAAACATCCCTTGCAGCAACCGTGCAGGAACAGCTACAAGAAGCGATGAACTTTGAGGGCAGCTCTGAGGAAAAGAAAATCCGCGCATACCTTGCAACCATCGGGCTCGACTACGATGCGCTCACAAAGGAAGAATTTGTTTCACTGATTGGGATTCTAAAAAAGTCCAAGTATATGAAAAATCCTATCAGTCAGCGTGGAAAAGGAGCATACTGTCAAAAACGGAAAAAGAAGAGATAATATATACGGGAGGCAATCTATATGTATCTACAGGAGCTAAGAATTTCCAACTTCCGTTGTTTTAGTGAGCCGCAGACTATTGAATTATCCAAAGGAATTAATGTATTGGTCGGAGAAAATGATTCGGGTAAATCGGCAATCATAGATGCTATTCGTATTGTCATGGGAACAACTGACCAAGGATGGTATCGTATCGAACCAACGGATTTCAATGCAGAAAGAAAAGATGTTGAGATAGCTATCACATTAAAATTTTCTGACTTATCTAAGGCCGAGCAAGCTTCTTTCTTGGAATGCCTAACTTGCGAGACTGTAGGTGGCAAAGATATGCCATGTCTCTACATAAATTGGAAATGTAAGTATTTGCTGAGTTTTACGCCACCGCGAACCTCTATCAGGGTTACAACCGGTATAAATGGAGACGGCCCGTCGCTGTCTGCTGAGGCTCGGGAACTCCTGCGGGTAACATACCTACGTCCTTTGAGAGACTCATATTCTAACATGCAGGCTGGTCGAAACTCACGCCTTTCGCAAATTATACAGGGCATTCCAAATATAGATGACGGAATTACCGAATATGCAGCGGGGGTAGAAACGGATCAACTATCAATTTCTGGCATTGCGAGTTTATCAAACTTTCTCCTTGAAAACCATCCAAAACTAAAAAAGGCAAATGAAGATATCGGAACAATTATGAGTTCCAAAATGTTGCTAAAAGGTGACGCCATTGTTACCGCATTTGGTGTAGCTGGAACAGAGGCATCAGATAGCAAACGACTCATATCGCTACTTGAAAAGCTCGATTTATCAGCTCATAGCAATGGGCAATGTGGAAAAATCGGACTTGGTACAAGCAATATTTTAAGTATGGCATGTGAATTACTGCTGAATCGGAGTATGGAAAGTACATTCCTCCTGATTGAGGAACCGGAGGCTCATGTACATGCGCAACGCCAATTGCGCTTGATACAATCCCTCCAAACCGAGGCAGCTACCAGTGGTGTCAATCAGCAAATTATCATTACTACACATTCCCCACTGATGGCATCTGTAATTAGTTTGGAACATATTTCTATAGTCAAATCAGCAAAAGTCTTCTCTTTAAGGTACGGGAAGACAAGGCTTTCCAAAGATGATTACGTTTTTTTGGAACGCTATCTTGATGCTACAAAAGCCAATTTATTCTTCGCTAAAGCGATTATGATGGTAGAAGGGCCATCCGAAGAATTTTTGATTCCTACAATTTCCAAAATAATCGGGAAGGATTTTACCGAATATGGCGTTTCGGTAGTAAATGTACGTGGAACTGGATTGCGAAGATTTGCAAAAATTCTTCAAAGAGCTGATGCTGGCGAGACTCTGGATATACGGGTTTCCTGTATGACAGATCGAGACGTTATGCCGAACTGCGCACCTGCAATTTGTATTGACCAGCGATATTCTGACATTGCACTTTGGCCAGAAAAGGAAAAACGAAATTGGAAGGCAGAATGTGATTTTATTTCGCAAAATGAACGAGATTTATATTTGGAAAGGATACTTGAGCGTGCTAATGGGCAGCGGGTAAAAACATTTGTTGCCAATCACTGGACCTTTGAGTACGATCTTGCATACGCTGGGCTTGCTGATGAGTTGATCGAAGCGATTGTTGCTGTTCGCTATGAATCCAAAAATCGCGAGCAAAGGATAAAGGATATACAAAAGAAGTGTGAAGAGTTTCCAGATAACGAAAGCAAATCGGCATATCTATACAGCTTTTTCTCGTTAAAGGGAACCTCAAAGGCTGAGGTTGCCCAACATCTCTCGTTTATCCTTGAAACCAAATATGCATCTGATCCAAAAGCGTTATGTGAGAGATTACCACCCTACATCAGAGATGCAATTAACTATGTCACCGAACAGGAGGATGCGTAGTGATTGATGCCTTGTCGAGTATTGAGATAACGGATGCTGATATTGAAGAAATAGAGCGACTATTTGGTGATGTAAAATTTGATGACGAGCGGCGGCAAATACTAAAACACATGGAAAGCACTGATATACAGGCTTTTCCCGGAAGTGGGAAAACAACTGTATTAGTTGCTAAACTTGCTATCCTTGCAAAAAAGTGGCCCTACACAGACAAGGGTATTTGCGTGTTGTCGCACACTAATGTTGCCCGAGACGAGATAGAAGGTCGCATCGGTAATACCGACATTGGAAGATTGTTGCTCTCATACCCTCATTTTATTGGAACTGTCCATTCCTTTTTTGATACCTTTGTCGGTCTTCCGTGGCTCAGATCAAATAATTACCCAGTAACTATGATTGATACAGAAAGCGTTCTAACGAGAAGATATCGCAAACTTACTTATGGGACGCAGCAGTATTTGTCAAAAATCAACAAATCCGAGTATGCATGTGAATCGACATCATTTCCAATTGCTTTGAACCTGACATGTAGTGACCAGACTCCATCTTATAAAAACATCTACGCTGTTATTGATCAGTCGTTTCAAGAAGGGTATTTTACTTTTGATGAAATGCTGCATATTTCAAAATATGCGTTTGAGCAGTGTGCATATCTTTCTTCCGCAATACAAGAAAGATTTCCACTACTATTTATTGATGAAGCGCAAGATACGAACACACTGCAATGGTCTTTGATAGATGAGAGCTTTCCCGTCTCCGGATCTTCGATTCGGCAATCCTTTGGTGATGCTAATCAAGCAATCTTTCAGTCCTATAACAACGAGGAAACTGGTGCTGGATTCCCGCACGGTGCGTACTTATCAATTTCAAATAGCCATCGATTTGGAGAAGCGATAGCGCAATTAGCTGATCCTCTTGGTGTTGCAGCGAAAGGTCTCACTGGAACACTTTCAAAATATGAGAAGTTGAACGGGAAACACACTATTTTCTTATTTGAGCAGGCAACAGATGTTTTACCCGCATATGCAAAGTACTTATTGTCATGCTTTACAGATGAAGAATTGAACGCTGGTGAAAACTGTTTTGCCGTCGGAATGGTACATACCAAAAACTCTCCTAACGCAAGTGACAAAAACTATCCGATAGGAGTCAAAGATTATTTTCCAGCCTATGATGCAGATACAACCAGAATATCTTCTAAACCCAAGCAGTGGAGCGATTTTCTCAGTGCCGGCGTGGACAAGTTCAATAAGACAAACAACTATTTTTCTATGGTTGAAAGTATTGCCGATGGTCTAAGAACATATATCAGGATGAACTCTAAAATTGAATTGCCAAATGCACATAATGCATTTAATTCACTCTTAGGAGCTATCCCAGCAGACAACCAAAAGGCGTTTAGAGAGCAGTTGCTTGCCATAACTGAGCTATCAACATCCTATGCTGATACATGGAGTAGCATCATAGAGTTAGTTCGCTCGTTGCTGGTAAGATTTTTTGGCATCACAAAATATGCTTCGGAGTTTTTTCAACCGACAAACAATATTGGCGTGTCAGAGGAACTAACCGTCAAAGCTAATAGCAATATAAATACTTTCTCATATCATGAGGGTTCGCGTAAAGTTCAAATTAAACTGTCAAGCATTCATGCAGTTAAAGGTCGAACACACTTGGCAACACTCGTATTGGATACATATTGGTATAAAAGAAACCTTAAATCTATCATGCCGTGGCTATGCAATATAGCAAGTAAATCGCCTAGCGAACGAGATGCCAAACGGCTGAAATGTCATTATGTAGCAATAACGAGAGCAAAGGGGCTGATCTGTCTTGCGGCACCAAAAAGCTCCATATCCGACAAGGATAAAACGAATTTGATCAAGGTGGGCTGGAATATAACTGAATTATAGACTATCATAATTTTCAGACTTAATTTTAATAAAAGTGCCATGCTCAGCCGCTAAGCTAAACATGGCACTTTTTTCTTTCCAATCCTGCCTGACAGATGCTCATTTCGTAATTTCGGTCTAAACCTGTTTTACGAACACCCGTCTAATCTCCCTGCTTTATTTTTTTATAACTTGACTATTGTTATGTCCTTATAATAATGATTCAATATCTGCTTATAATCCGAGCCGTTTTCAGCCATGTATTTCGCTCCGTATTGGCTCATTCCTGCTCCATGACCGAATCCCTTGGTTATGAATACTATGCTTCCGTTGTCCTCTTCCACGGTGAAATTTGCACTTCTCAGTCCCAATGCCTCTCTGAGCTGTTTTCCGGTAAAGCTCATATTGCCGACCGTAACGCTTGTTACATATCCGGCGTCACTCCTGCTGTTTATTACTATTGATTTAAACAGTCCGTTTTCCTCTGCACTAAATTCGGGATATTTTTCCTTGATTTTTGCTATTATATCGGACGGTGTAAAGACTGCCGATACCTCATAGCCGGGAGCATAGGTATCTCCTTCACTTTCGGCACTTACAAGATAAGGCAGATCATAGTTCCATATGTTGCCTGCCGTTTCCGTTTCACCTGCACTTGTGGAATGAAAGACCGCAAGTATCGGTTCTCCGTTGTATTCCATTACCTCGCCCTTTGTGCTGTCCACAGCATCGGAAATCTTTTTATAATAGGCATCATAATTATCGCCCCAGTTTTTCAGCATTGTTTCCTTTGTTATGAATGCCTGGCCTATATCGTCGGTATTAAGCTGAAAATCGGCATTGTCAATGGTTCTTACCGCATAGGTTCTTGCCGCAACCGCCTGTGCCTTCAATGCCTCTGGCGGAAACGAAACCGGCATTTCTGCGGCAAGCACACCCTTTATATATTCCTCAATATCCATATCTCCAACCTTATATTCCTTACTCGGCGTTTCGTTTTCCTCTGCCGATACGGTAATACTTTTGGCATCATTAACCGTATTATCAATGACAGCGATTTTTTTACCGCTGAGCATATAAGGCACAATTACAATCGTTATTAAAACGTATATCTGTGACAGCAGAATATATCTGCCTATACTTGCTTTTTTCATAAGCAGTCCCTCCACACAGATATATATGCAATACGGTATAAAATATACTAAAAAAAGCTCCGTAAACACGAAGCTTAAAAATCAAAGCAAAATTATTATGAGTATAAGATATATCACTGCCGTAAGTGTGATATTCTTAAACATTCTCAAATCTCTTCTTGCAACATACTCAAGATTTTTCGGACATGGATTTTGCACTACAAACAAATTTCCTCTCAAATCCCTTTTCAGCTTAATAACAAGCCTGTCCTCAAGCCTCAGCATAAAATAAATACGTTTTGTAATGCGGAAATGATATTTCACACCGTTATTTATCCCATATACATAATATCCTTTAAAGGTTTTTCCTCCGAGAAGATTACTTGTATAAAATCTGCAATTAAGAAGTATCAGTTCATCATCAAGCGAAAAGAATCTTTCAAATCTGAGCAGACCAATATAAAACACAGGTATAGTTATAATCATTACTATAATTATGTCTATAACCCTTCGTACATTGCCGACCTCGCCTTTAACGCCCATAACGTCGGGAACATAGCCCAAAAGCTGTATCTGATAAACACAGTAGCCTACAAGCATAAGCGATATTAAATAAATAACAATCGGCAGTACAACTCCCTTATCCTTAAATACCTGATTCCACAAAATGACCTTATATATCGCTCTTATGCTCATAGCCGTTTCAAAAATAGCAATAATAAGACACAAGCCGTTTGCCGTACAGCCTCTTCTTATTCCGAGAGCAGATACAAGCGTAACAGCCGCCCAGAATGTCGTAACAAGCCAGCTTTTTCTGCCTGTCGCAAAGGCCGCCCATACAGAGCAAAATATAATTATACAAGCTAAAAAAGCTATAACGGTCATTTGTGCTTATCCTTTCTTAAAAACCTCTGTAATACTCAGGTCTGTAAGTACTTCTCTTTTCTGCCTCTTCAATCTGTTTGAGAAGCTTTGCATTATCTCTGTTGAATGTGCCGGCAAGCGGGACATAGTTGGACGCATGGTTTGAACGGAAAACAGTGCCTTCGGAATCCACATTCTGTATGAACAGCTTAAGCTCCTCAACAACCTCATTCGGCTTAAGATAATCAAATTCGCCCTTTCTAAGCTCATCATACATAGGCACTCCCGGCTCAAGCAGCAATGTAAGGAAGCCGACATATTCCGGCTTCATCTCGCTTATGAGCTTTGCGGAATTCACCGCATGGTTTACAAGATGCTTTTTACCGCCAAGGCCGGAAATAAGAGTAACCGAAACCTTTATTCCTGCTGCCTTAAGCTTAAGTCCTGCCTCTGCAATTTCCGCATGAGTTGCACCCTTTTTAACATATTCGAGAACCTCATCATCACCGGATTCCGCTCCGACATAAACCATTTCAAGTCCGGCTTCTCTGAGCTTAACCAGTTCCTCATGGCTTTTGAGAAGTACGTCCTTAGGTGCTCCGTACATTGTTATTCTTTCTCTTTCAGGGAAAAGCTCGTTTATAACACCCATTATATAGAGCAGATCCTCTGTTTTGCATATGAGAGCATCGCCGTCGGCAAGAAATATTCTTCTTATAAGATAATCCTTATAGTATTCTCTCATTTCCTTTAAATCGGCAACAACATCTTCAAGCTTTCTTACTCTAAACTTTTTATCCTTAAACATACTGCAAAAGCGGCAGGTATTTCTTGCACAACCTATTGTAAGCTGTATTATAAGACTTCCTGCTTCGCTCGGCGGTCTGTAAACTGCTCCTTCATATCTCATAAAATCACACCCTTTTTAGAAATTATTATACATATCTACGCCATTTGTGGCAATAGCGATTTAAAAATCCTGCCTATCGACATAAGTCATTTAAGCAGGATTTCATATTGTTTATATTAATCCGTTGTTACATAAATTCTGTTTACATAATCTCTGCTGCTGAATGTAACCCTTACGGTTGCTCCATCCTCAAGAGCTGCCTCTCTTACCTTTGTAAGCATTGATGTTTCTTCGTCATTGATATAACCTCTTGCCGCCGGTTCAACCTTGTATGTATACTCAAGTCCGACTGCATTGACAATAGTTATTGATGTTCCGGAAATTGATTTTACCGTTCCCTCATCAACTGTGCCCGAAACAACAATCATTGACTTAAGCGAATAATCGTCCTCATTCATTTCGGCTTCAATCTTCATGGGATTTTTTTCGTCGGCAAATATGCTTCTCATTCTTGTATAGCTTATTTCTTCACCATTGTATTCGCAGTAGATATTTGTGTCATTATAAGGCACATCAATTACATGTCTTACCTCGTCATTGACAATGACAATTCGCTTTGAGTCCACAACATCAAGCATTCCTTCAAGTGTAAGCGACTTTACATTAACACTTGTAACATAGTCTTCATCTTTGTCAAATTCAACCGTAACCAACATATCTGTATCCTTAAGACGTTTTTTTATCTCTCTGTATGTTGCGTTTACGCCATCAAGAACAAGCTCTGCATCGTCATCAAGCTCATATACGGCAGTTCTGCCGTAAGAGGTCTTAAGCGACAATGTTGATGAACTTATGCTCTTAAGCATTCCGGTTGTATTCGAATCATAATAAAAATCAAATCTCTTTACATTGCCGAAATTATTTACCTGTGCCTTTGCATAAAGCTTAGACTCATTTAAAATTTTAGCAAGCTTTGTTTCGCTTATTTTTGAATTCTCAAGATAATATTCGCAGCCGCTTGAAGGTATACATTTAATATTGCCTATTCTTCCGCCGAAGTCGAAATCGATATATACCGCATTATCGGTTATTGAAGTTACCTCGCCTTCAACATCCTCCATCTCTGCATCTATCTCGTATACCTCGTTTGCCGAATTGAGCTTTGCCTTTATATAAAGAACGTTTCTGCCTAATGTAAGCTCATAAAGTCCGTCCTTTGATACCTGTCCTCCGTCGAGATAATATTTTATGCTTGATGCAAGCTCATATCTCTTCTGTTCTCCGTCCTTTGTATCAAAGGTTATTGCAGAATAGGTTATGTTGTTGAGATAACCCTCAACCTCCGTCTGCTTTGTCTGCGATGTATTATTGTTTACCTCTGAGCTGCTTAAATTCACAACAACAGATACTACAATATTGTTGGAAGAAGTAACCGTTACCATATCTCCAATTTTAATATCCGAATAGCTCTTCGTTGCTCCATCACTTGAAATTACAGGTATCGAGCTGTTCAATGCAAATGTGGATACCACACCTGTTTCGTTGGCACTTATTGCTATTGTTTTTGATGAAGTGCCGTCATCAGTAAGTATTACCGTACCTGATACCACCTGAACAGCAGGAGTTGTTGTTGTCTGCTGTTTTTTAAGCTCGGAAGCCTTATAATAGGTCTTTGATGTCATAACTGCCATTTCGGCTCTGTTTATATAATTTTTAGGATTAAAGTTGCCTGAATCATCACCGACAAGTATCTGAAGTCTTGAAAGCAGTTCAATATAAGGTACGCTTGTTGCCGCAACCTTGTCCTTATCATTAAAAGTAAGAACAGCGGATTTATCTACCGAAGAGAGATGCTGTATTGCCTTTCCGAATATAACGGAAACATTTTCTCTTGTTGCATCTCTGTTTACACCCCTGCTCTTCATAAATACAGTAATGTCATTTTCGGAAAGAATACCTGTTTCAAGTCCGTATGCAACACAGTTATATGCCCATTCGGGAATATAAGCCGCATCCATTTTTGTTTTCCATTTGTTTATTGTATCAGTTGTTACCTCTGTCTGCATAGCTCCCGTATTTTTCAGTATGCTGTATGCAAGCTGCATAGCCTCACAATATGTAATTCTGTCCTTTGCTCTGAATACCTTATGACCAGCGCTGTCTGTATCGCCTACCATAAGCCCTAAGTCTGATACGCTGTTTATATATTCCTTTGCGCCTTCCCAGGGAACATTGTCTATATCGTAAAAGTTTGCTGCGCTTGCCGTAACTGCTGAACTTATAGTCATAACGGCCGCAGCAGCCATAACAATGTATTTTTTCATCATTATACCTCCCACCTAACAATTCATTGCTTATATTTTCCAGTTTACTTTCTTTAAAAGCCTCATCAATACAGGTCTTTCCGGCTTCGTTTTTTATTTCCATTCTATCTCCTCTGGTTTTCTTAATTTCTGATGCTTAAGAATCGGAACATTATAACGCTCGCCAAGCTTTCTTACAAGATCCTTATAACAGCCCTTAAGCTTATCGTGGAAAGCGATTGCCTCTATTCCACCTTCTATTGCGTCCACACAGGCACAGGCTCTTGCAAAGCCGTCCTCGTTTTCATATTGTCCCGAAACAAGCCACTGGTTAGCCATTATGTGGCTGACGCCAAAGCTTTCGTTTTCTCCCCAATCGGTAAATACAGCCTCGGCATAGTTTGTTTCAAAATGTACACCGCCTACACAGAGAATATTGTGCAGCTTCATTCCGTCATCGTCAAATACGTGTAAAAGAGTTCTTGCAAGTGCAAGACAGGCTGTTTCATCACCCCAGCTTTCGGGTTCACTTCCGACTTCAATATCCACCATAGGCACCTTATAGCCGAGAAGAAGCTCCGGATTGTCATTTTCCTCATGCGCTCCCGACCAATGTGTTGCCTCTGTAACGACATGGTATTCCTCAAGACCGAGAATGTCCTTCTGTTTTTTATAGTTTCTGAGAAAGTTGTGCATATATCTTACGTTAATAGGTCCGAAAACACCGGAGTTCATATCTCCGAGAGAATGAACCGTAAGCACCTTGTCGGGAGAATTCGCGCCTTCATGCCATGTTACCATAGCCGACATATCAAAGTCAGCGAAGTATTTATTCATATCCGGCAGATATTTATTATAGTCCAGACAAAGTGCGGTATTTGTCGGTACAAAATAGTACTCGTCAGCTTTTTCGTCAATATATTTATACACAGGCATGCCGTCAAAAAGTATGTCTGTCTTTTCCTTAAAATAGCCTTCCTTTTCGAGCAGCTCCCAAACTTTGGCCGCTACATGTCCCCAGTTCTTGTTGTTGCAAATATAGTATACTGCCTTCATTAAAATATTCTCCTTCAAAAACATCATTATTCTTCAATATAGCACAAATAGCAGTATAAATCAAATTCAAAAAATAGGTTGTTTTGATTAACGTATACTGTAATAAATCAAGAAAAAACCTGTTGACAGATTCGAAAGAATCGACTATATTAACATTAATAAAAGGGAGTAACTAGCGCCTGTCAGTCTTTCAAAGTAGAAAATCAGGCGTTTGCGATGTCGTCAATACGATGAGTGATCATCCGTATCGTAATGAATGGTGAGACTTTTATTGCATATTTTTAGTGTGCAATAAAGGTCTCTTTTTTGTACACCAGATGAGCCATAATAGAAAAAGGAGGTACAAATTATGTTGACAAAGGAGCAAGCGAAGGAAAATCTAAAGAAATACGGACCGAATGAACTGGAAGAGGGAAAGAAAAAAAGTGTCTTTCAAATATTTTTAGAACAGTTCAAAGATTTTCTGGTAATTATTCTGATCATCTCTGCGGTGATTTCAGGATTTCTTGGAGATGCCCATAGTGCGATTGTAATTTTTGTAGTTATTACGATGAATGCGATTCTTGGAACAGTACAGACGGTTAAGGCGGAGCAGTCGCTGAATAGTTTGAAACAATTGTCGGCACCGGACGCGAAAGTTGTGCGTGACGGACAGTTGATGCAAGTGCCGTCGAGAGAAGTAACCGTCGGTGATGAAGTGATTGTGGAGGCGGGAGACTTAATCCCGGCAGATGGAAAGTTACTTACAGTTGCAAGTCTTAAAGTGGACGAAAGTGCACTTACAGGTGAGAGTCTTCCGGTGGAGAAGTCTTTAGATGAAGTGCCGGAAGGTGCAGCACTTGGAGATCAGACGAACCGTGTATTTTCCGGAAGCTTTGTGACTTATGGACGAGCATCTTTTGAAGTAACGGAAGTCGGAATGCGTACGGAGGTCGGTAAGATTGCCGGGCTTCTGAAAAATGCATCAGAGAAGCAGACACCGCTTCAGAAAAACCTGGATGATTTTGGTAAGAAGTTATCCATCACGATCCTTGTATTTTGCGGAATTTTATTTGCCATCAGCGTAATCCGCGGAGAATCGATTGTAAATGCATTTCTATTTGCAGTAGCACTGGCGGTGGCAGCTATCCCGGAGGCATTAAGTTCTATCGTGACTATCGTACTTTCTTTTGGTACACAGAAGATGGCTAAGGAGCACGCGATCATCCGTAAGCTTCAGGCGGTCGAAGGACTTGGCAGTGTGTCAATCATCTGTTCTGATAAGACGGGAACTTTGACGCAGAATAAAATGACTGTGGAAAATTATTATGTAAATGGTGCAAGTATCTGTTCTGAAGAGATCGATCTGAAGGATCTTGCACAGCGAGAGTTACTGATATTCAGTATGCTCTGCAATGATTCTACAAATCACGGTGGTCAGGAAATCGGGGATCCGACGGAGACAGCTCTTATTAATCTTGGCAGCCTTCTGGGAGTAGATTATGCACAAGTACGTGAAGAGTATCCAAGGCTTTCCGAGGTGCCGTTTGACAGTGACAGAAAACTTATGTCCACGGAACATTTTATAGATGGACGGTACATTATGGTTGTAAAAGGTGCGGTCGATGTGTTGCTTGAGCGCATTAGCCACATTCAGGATGAATATACTCTAAGAGAGATTACAGAAGAAGACCGCGTCAGAATTGACTTACAGAACAGACATTTTTCCGAAAATGGACTGCGAGTTCTTGCATTTGCATTTAAGACGATGGAACAGGAGCAGGGGCTTACATTAAATGATGAAAATGACCTGACATTCTTGGGACTGATTTCCATGATGGATCCGCCGAGAGTGGAGTCTAAAGATGCAGTCGCAGAATGTATCAAGGCTGGAATTAAACCGATCATGATTACGGGCGATCACAAGGTAACAGCAGCGGCCATTGCCAAACGGATCGGAATTCTGGAAAATATGTCTGAAGCCTGTGAAGGTGCGGTCATCGAAGACATGACGGACGAAGAACTTCAGGAGTTCGTACCGAACATTTCCGTGTATGCAAGAGTTTCACCGGAGCACAAGATCCGTATTGTTCGGGCATGGCAAGAGCGTGGAAATATTGTGGCAATGACGGGCGACGGAGTGAATGATGCTCCGGCACTGAAGCAGGCAGATATTGGAGTTGCCATGGGAATCACGGGAAGTGAAGTGGCGAAAGATGCGGCAGCTATGGTGCTGACGGATGATAACTTTGCAACAATTGTCAAGGCAGTAGAAAACGGCCGGAACATTTATCAGAATATTAAAAATGCAATCCAGTTTCTGCTTTCCGGAAATTTTGCAGCTATTCTTGCTGTTTTGTATGCGTCACTTGCAAGTCTTCCGGTTCCATTTGCACCGGTACATCTGCTGTTCATTAACCTTCTGACAGACAGCTTGCCGGCGATTGCACTAGGATTGGAGCCGCACAATCCGGAAGTTATGAAAGAAAAACCGCGTGCTATGGGAGAGTCCATTTTAAACAAACCATTTCTTACAAGCATCGGAGTGGAAGGTCTGTGTATCGGAATCATGACCATGACAGCATTTATGATCGGATATCGTGGCGGAAATGCAGTGCTGGCAAGTACGATGGCATTTGGAACACTTTGCAGCAGCCGTTTAGTTCACGGATTTAACTGTAAAGCAAATAAACCAGTTATCTTCAAAAGACGATTCTGGAATAACATTTATCTGATCGGAGCATTTGTACTTGGCTGGCTTTTGATTACAGGCGTACTGATGATTCCAGTACTTCAAGGAATGTTCAAAGTACAAACACTGACGGTGGCACAGTTGATGACTGTATATGGACTGGCTCTTTTGAATCTTCCGGTTATTCAGTTGCTGAAATGGATCAGAACGCAAAAGAAATAGAGGATTTGACAGGATATTGAATAAAGGAATGAATTGTATGGAGCTGAACAAAGAAAATATGCGAAAAATCCGGGAGCTGATTTTGTTTACGGCACTGCTGATCGTGGTGCTGTGGAAATATAAAGAGGTGTTGGCAGTACTGGGATATGTGGGGCATCTGGTCTTTCCATTTTTACTCGGAGGTGCCATTGCGTTTGTACTGAATGTACCGATGAACTTTATAGAGCGGCACTTGTTTACAGAAAAAGTAAGAAAAAATAAAGTGGCTGATAATCTTGCAAGACCGGTGAGTCTGTTGAGTGTACTTTGTATTGTAGTTGGTGCGTTGACGGTAGTGATCTTGGTGTTGTACCACAGCTTGTAAATACATTTGGCAATCTTGGACAGAGCATTTCCCAATTCATCCCGCATGCACAGGCGTGTGGAAAAGAGATCTTTCATGGAAACAAAGAGGTTGTCGAACTGATCAACAGTGTGCAGTTTGACTGGGACAAGATTGTGGAGACACTGATTGATTTTCTGAAAAATGGTGCAGGAAATATGTTGAATTCGACACTTACCGCTGCAAAAAGCATTATCAGCGGAGTTTCAAAATTTGTCATAGCTTTTGTATTTGCGATTTATATTTTGCTACAGAAGAAAAAATTGAGGATTCAAGCGAAAAAGGTACTGTTTGCGTTTGTAAGAAAAGATCGTGCGGAGGCTGTGGTAAAAGTCTCTTCCCTAACTTACAATACATTTTCAAGCTTCCTGACAGGACAGTGCTTGGAGGCTGTGATTCTTGGAAGCATATTTGTAGTTGTCATGACGATCTTCCGACTGCCGTATGCGCTTCTAGTGGGAATCTTTATCGCATTTACCGCACTGATACCAATCTTTGGCGCATTTCTTGGCTGTGCGGTTGGAGCGTTTTTAATCTTTATGGTCGATCCCATGAAGGCACTCATGTTCATCGTGTTGTTTCTCGTGCTCCAGCAGATAGAAGGGAACCTGATTTATCCGCATGTAGTAGGTAATTCTGTAGGACTTCCATCCATCTGGGTACTGGCGGCGGTCAGCATCGGAGGCAGCCTTATGGGAGTAGTCGGAATGCTGATATTTATACCGATCGTGTCAGTGGCATATGCACTGTTCCGGGAAATTGTGTATCTGAAGCTGAAGAAACAGGGTTTAGATCTGGCAGTGCTGGAGAAGTGATAAGGCATTGAGATAGACCGGAAAAAAGCTTACGTGCAAAAGCATGATAAATACGAAACAATAGATAAATATATATTAGAAGGAGGTATGTCAGGCTCATATCTCTATAAGGATCAGGAATCAAAATACAATTATATCGCTGATGTTTTTGACACTTTGATTATATGTAATATAAGATTAAAAATATCCAGCTGACGGACAGAAATAGTCAATCTTCTTATGGACAACATTTCCAATTTGTCATCGGCACGCAATATAACCAATGCTTAGGAAGCATAAATGAAAAATTCATCATACAACAGTGGGCTCTTATATACAATATTTATGTAATGCCTTTGCGTTCTATAAAATCAGAAGGTATGATATTAAAGAAAAAAATATCTTTCAAGTAATAACAAATATTATCTTATCGACCATACATTATTGCAAAGACCTTGGGGCTTTGCCCCAAACCCCACAAAACTTTAACCGTTCAGAACTTTGCTTCGCAAAGCGGCTATGCCGCCGCATCATGGTCAGCATTTTGCTACGCAAAACCGCCTACAGCGTCAGCGGTCTTCGCTGTTTTTGACCGCCCCGTTTTCTTCGGGGTGCATACTTTGCGGTTCATTGTTTTGATTCAAACCTTCGATAAACTATTTCTACAGTCTGTAACGGGAAAACCTATATATCGGTTTTCCCGTTTATTTTTATTCCGCATATTTTTCTGCTTCTATTCTTGTTACATATCCGAGGTTATCAAACGTAAGCTGAACCTTAGATACATTTGTATAAACTCCTTCTCTGAATGCCGGAAGTCTTACCTTTTTGCCGTCAAGATAATATCTTACAACAGAATCAAGCTTATATTCATATTCACGTCCGTCATCTGCAATAATTTTAACCGTTTCGCCATCAATTTCGGATATTATGCCTTCTTCCTTAAGTATAAAGTTTGTTTTTAGCTCCTTCACATATGCGTTAGGATAAACCTCGTATTCATCATTATACTGTACATCGGCAGAACCGAATATTTCGGGATATTCTTCAAGATATTCCTCAAGCTCCTCAATATCTATCTCATCATCATCGAAATAAATATCCGTATCATCATCTATACGGTATGATCTTGTCATACCGCTTGCGAACTTAATTGTAACCGAACGATAGGAATATTCATCGCCGTTTTTGTCCTTAGTCTTTTTTGTGCCTATGTTTGTTACCTGGCCTTCAACAGCAGCTCTCTTGCAGTATATTTCCATGGCCTGGTTTCTGCTGTTTACATATACCTCGGCACTTACAAGTACACCGTTTGAAGTAAGAGAATATATTCCTCTTGTGCTTATAGGCTCTCCGTCAAGATAATACTGTGAGTCTGCAACCGTATCAAGTACAATGCTCTGTCCGTCATAGGTATAAAGCATAAAAGCTTTAGGGCCTATTCCGTTGAAATCCGGGCCTGCATAGTTGATATATCCCGTATAATCGGCTTTGGTTGTTTTCTCTCCGTCATCATTTACAATGCTTTTATCCTTGAGCATGTTGTAGGTTTTTGACACTATAACAGCCATTTCGGCTCTGTTTATTGTATTATTGGGATTGAATTTGTTGTCATCGTCGCCTACAAATATATCGTAGCTTGAAAGTATATCAACATACTGCTGGCATACGGCCGAAATATTGTTTTTATCGGCAAAGTTTTTTGTATTTGTTGCAGCCGATATATTCTGGGAAACAAGAAATCTTCCGAAAATATAAGCCGCATCCTCTCTTGTGGCACTTCTTGCCGAGCCGTCCGCATTATAGAAAATATTCAAGTCGGTTATTGTAACAATACTGTTTTCAAGACAGTAAGCAACACAGTTATAGGCCCATGAAGGAATTTTGTTGCTCTTCATTACCGATGTCCATTTCTGTATAGTATCTGTGTTCACTGTTGTTCCCGAAAGGCTATATACAAGCTGTGCCGTTTCTGTATATGAAATATTGTTCTTTGCACGAAAAACTCGGTCGCCGTTTTCGTCAATCTCTCCGACCATAAGACCGCTTTCAAATACGCTGTTTATATACGCCTGTGCTCCTCCCCAAGGAACATCGTTTATATCTTTAAAGCTGTCTGCGGCACTTGCCGGAACAGCCGTACCGACAGCCATCATTGCCGCTAAAAACAAAGCCGCTTTTTTCTTCATAAAAGCACCTCCAAATGAATTCTATATAGATTAACTATACCATAAAAAAACCTCTGAATAAATAGTTATTTTGCCTTAAAAACAATAAAACAAGGCGGCATCTTTCGATACCGCCCTGCAAAAATTCATTATTTATTGATTACATCTTTTTAACTGTAAGTGTTACCTTTTCGCCGTTGATGTTCCAATCCTTTGTATAGCCTTCGCCTATGCCTTCAACCATGTCAAGAGCAAGAACGTCGCCCATAATGCTTTCTTTATTACGTTCGATTACACCGGCAACCTTATCGCTGTCAGTGTGGTAAACAGTAATTCTGTCAAGCACCTCAAAGCCTGCTTCTTTTCTCATTGTCTGGATTTTGCTTACGATTTCTCTTACAAAGCCTTCCTCGATAAGCTCAGGTGTAAGGTTTGTATCCATAACAACAGTAACACCGTTGTTTTCAACCGATACATGGCCTTCCTTCTGTGCTGTGTCGATAAGAAGATCGCTTTCTTCAAGCTCAACCTCTGTTCCTTCTACATTAAGAACAGCTTTTCCGTTTGCCTTAAGCTCGTTCATGAATGCTGTTCCGTCTACATTTGCAAGTGCATTGCCGATTTTGGGAACAAGCTTTCCGAACTTAGGTCCGAGTGTACGGAGCTGAGGTTTAAATTTATATGTTACGAAGTTTTCAACATCGTCTGTAAATTCCATCTTCTTAACATTAAGCTCATCAAGAACAATTTCCTGATACATTTCGGGAAGTGTTCTTTCTGCCTTAACATACATAAGTCCGATAGGCTGTCTGTTCTTGATGTTTGCTTCATTTCTTGCGGCACGGCCGAGAACAACGATGTCAAGAACAAGGTCCATGTTTGCTTCAAGTTCTGTATCAATCCAAGCTTCGTTTGCAACAGGGAAGTCGCAAAGATGAACGCTTTCGGGAGCTGAAGGATCAACCTTAACAACGATATTTCTGTAGATTTCTTCAGCAATATACGGTGTGAAAGGTGCAGAAACCTTAGCAAGTGTTGAAAGAACTGTATAAAGAGTCATGTAAGCATTGATCTTATCCTGAGGCATTCCGTTTGCCCAAAAACGCTCACGGCTTCTTCTTACATACCAGTTACTCATATCGTCAACAAAGCTCTGGAGTGCTCTCGCAGGCTCTGTAATTTTATATGTTCCGAGGCAGTCATCAACATATTTAACAAGTGTATTAAGCTTTGAAAGAATCCATTTATCCATAGGAGGAAGCTTATCATATTCAAGCTTGTAATCCATAGGATTAAAGTTATCAATATTTGCATAAAGAACATAGAATGCGTATGTGTTCCAGAATGTTCCCATGAATTTTCTCTGTGCATCATCAACAGCCTCATCGTCAAAACGGCAAGGAAGCCAAGGAGCTGAGTTTACATAGAAATACCATCTGATTGCATCTGCACCCTGTTTGTTCATTACTGTCCAAGGGTCAACTACATTTCCCTTATGCTTACTCATCTTGATACCGTATTTATCAAGAACGTGTCCCATTGACATACAGTGTGTATATGATGTTGTATCAAATACAAGTGTTGAAACGGCAAGCATTGAATAGAACCAACCTCTTGTCTGGTCAACAGCCTCTGTTATGAAATCGGCAGGGAAACGTTTTTCAAATATATCCTGGTTTTCAAACGGATAATGCCACTGTGCAAAAGGAGCTGAACCTGAGTCGAACCAGCAGTCGATAACTTCCGGAACTCTTGTCATCTGCTTTCCGCATTTAGGGCATTTGATGTGAACCGCATCAATATAAGGCTTATGAAGCTCAAGCTCTTCAGGGCAGTCATCTGACATGCTTCTGAGTTCTTCAACACTTCCGATTGTGTGGAAGTAACCGCATTCACATTCCCATACGGGAAGCGGTGTACCCCAATAACGCTCACGGCTTAAGCCCCAGTCGATAACATTCGCGATGAAGTTTCCGAAACGTCCGTATTTTACGTTTTCGGGATACCATTCGATTGTATCGTTATTTGCAACAAGCTTATCTCTTACCTTTGTCATTTCGATGAACCATGTGCTTCTTGCATAGTAAAGAAGCGGTGTATCGCATCTCCAGCAGAAAGGATAGCTATGCTCGAAGGGAACAGCCGCAAAAAGTGTTCCGTTATCCTCAAGATATTTGATGATTTCTTTATCGCAGTCCTTTACAAATCTGCCTGCCCAAGGTGTAACCTCTTTTGTGAAGTTACCCTGTGTATCAACATACTGACGGAAAGGAAGTCCGTAAACACGGCCTACACGGTAGTCATCTTCACCGAATGCAGGAGCTGTATGAACAACACCTGTACCGTCTGTAAGAGTTACATAATCATCTGTAACAACATAGAAACCTTTTTCGTCATTTTCAAGGAAATCAAAGAGAGGTGTATATCTTACTCCCTTAAGATCTGAACCTTTGAATGTTTCAAGGATTTCATAATCTTCTTTAAGAACTGTATCTACAAGAGCCTTTGCAAAAATGAGAACCTCACCTTTGTAACTTACCTTTGAATAATCTTCGTTTGCATTTACAACAAGAGCAACGTTTGAAGGAAGTGTCCAGGGTGTTGTTGTCCATGCAAGGATATATTCGTTTTCTTTGCCTTCAACGGGGAACTTAGCATATACTGAAAGCTCCTTAACGTCTTTGTAGCCCTGTGCAACTTCGTGGCTTGAAAGGGCTGTTCCGCATCTGGGGCAATAAGGAACTACCTTGTGACCTTTATAAAGAAGTCCTTTTTCCCAGATTTTCTTAAGAGCCCACCATTCTGACTCGATATATGTGTCATGGTATGTTACATAAGGATCGTCCATATCCGCCCAGAAAGCAACACGGTCGCTCATCTGCTCCCATTCTGTGCTGTATTTCCAAACGCTTTCCTTACATTTTTTGATGAAAGGCTCAACGCCGTATTCTTCAATCTGAGGCTTGCCGCTAATACCAAGCTGTTTTTCAACCTCAAGCTCAACGGGAAGTCCATGAGTATCCCAGCCGCCTTTACGAAGAACATCATATCCCTTCATAACACGATAACGAAGGATAAGGTCTTTGATTGACCTTGTTTCAACATGACCGATATGGGGTTTTCCGTTTGCTGTGGGAGGTCCTTCAATCCAAGTAAATCTCGGCTGGCCTTCTCTTAATTTAATGCTTTTCTTAAAGATTTCGTTCTGTTTCCAGAATTCAAGAACTTTCTGCTCTCTGTCCACGAAATTAAGATCCGTAGACACCTTATCGTATAACATAATTTTACCTCCGAATAAAAAAATAAAGGCTCGCATCCTTAACAGGACGAACGAGCCTTACTCTCCGCGGTACCACCTGACTTGATATTCTTAAAGAATATCCCCTCAAACCGTATAACAAATCATTATACATGCCCCTATAACGTAAGGAAACGTCTTAAGCTAATCATCAAAAACTTTCGCCAAGCCACTCCACGGTGATTTTCAACAAGTATCCGGTGTTCGGCTCGCACCTTCCCGAATTCGCTTAAACCTTGAGAAACTTATCTACTGTCCGTTTCAAAGTGTTTTGATTTTAATATTATGAATCTGACATTTAGATATTATACATTAATCATTATTTTTTGTAAAGTCTGACTTCAAAATATTTTTGGTTATTTTTTAACCTTCTTTTCCTTGATTTTTAATGACAAATTTCTTATTATACTAATTATACTTATTATTAAGATGTGGAATACGCATAATATTCTATATATTGCCGAAGCAAATTTTTGGCAATAGGCTTATTCCACTTTATTTATGAAGGGATGTTTTTTTAATGAATTTTGAAACAATGTCATTGATGACGGATTTTTACGAGCTTACAATGATGCAGGGTTACCTTAATGACGGCTCTATTAACAAAACCGTTGTTTTTGACGTTTTTTACCGTGTTAATCCTTCCGGAAACGGTTTCGCCATAACCGCAGGACTTGAACAGGTAATTAATTATATTAAAAATTTACATTTTTCGGAAAGCGATATTGAATATCTCCGTTCGCTCAACACCTTTGATGAAAAATTTCTTACCTATCTCAAGGGCTTCAGATTTACCGGAGATATATATGCAATTCCCGAAGGAACGGTTGTGTTCCCTACAGAGCCGCTTTTAAGAGTCAAAGCTCCCATAATGGAGGCACAGATTGTCGAAACCGCAATTCTTACGATAATCAATCATCAGTCGCTTATTGCAACAAAGGCATCACGAGTTGCATGGTCAGCCGGAAATGACGCCGTAATGGAATTCGGCTTAAGACGAGCACAGGGCCCCGATGCCGGAATTTACGGTGCGAGAGCCGCAATTATCGGTGGCTGTGCCGGCACAAGCAACGTGCTCACAGGAAAAATGTTCGATGTTCCTGTTCTCGGAACTCACGCACACAGCTGGGTAATGAGCTTTCCGTCAGAGGTTGAGGCCTTCAGATGCTATGCAAGAACTTTCCCAAATGCCTGTACATTCCTTGTTGACACCTATGACACACTCCGTTCGGGCGTTCCAAATGCAATAAAAGTATTTAAAGAAATGCAGGCTGACGGAATAGAGCTGAAAAACTATGGTATCCGTCTTGACAGCGGCGACCTTGCCTATCTTTCCAAGGAAGCAAGAAAAATGCTTGATGCCGCAGGCTTTACCGATGCAAAAATAACTGCATCAAGTGACCTCGACGAATATCTTATAATGAGCCTTAAGCTTCAGGGCGCAAAAATAAACAACTGGGGTGTAGGAACAAAGCTTATTACCTCGGACGACTGTCCTTCCTTCGGCGGTGTTTACAAGCTTTCTGCCGAAAGCGATGGAAAAGGCGGATTTATTCCGAAAATCAAATTGAGCGATAACCCGTCAAAGGTAACAAATCCCGGTATTAAAAAAGTATTGAGATTTTATAGCAAGGATACAGGTAAAATAAAAGCCGATCTTATCTGCCTTGAAGAAGAAGATTATAAGGAAACCGATACAATCAGACTTTTTGACCATATGGCAAAATGGAAAAATATGATTCTTAAGCCCGGAACATACACAATAAGAGAGCTTCTTGTTCCTGTATTTATCAACGGCGAATGTGTATACACTTCTCCGTCTGTTATGGATATAAAAGCAAATTGTGAGCATGAGCTTTCTACTCTCTGGGACGAGCATAGACGTCTTGCAAATCCCCATACAGTTCCGGTTGACTTATCCGATAAGCTTTTTGAGCTTAAAAACAAACTCATTGATGAGCTCAGCGGAATTGATTAATTTAATTATCAAGAGCAAAATGGGCAGAGAAAAATCTCTGCCCATTTTTTGCATGGTATGATTTCCGTTTCGACCTTGTTTCATAACCATGCTGTCTTAAATTTTGTTAAGGAACAAAACTCGTTTCACTCCTTAACACTATCTATAACTTTTCCGCCATTTGTTATTTCCACACGGTGTTGATTTTCGGAGGACAATAAAGATTATTTTGTTTTATTTGTTGACACAGACTTTCCCCATTTTAATAAGTCTGCAAAACCCAGATAATCTGTCCCAATATTTCCTCCGTAAGTTGTATTGCATTACCTTTCGGATAAGTAACACAGCGGCCTCAGATAGGCTTCCCCAACTCTTTCTTAAAACCCAGTATTATTCCGGGTAAAAAGATCCATGGCTTATCCAGTGCATCGTTATAATGCTTAACCGCCTGTAAATAGATACTTTTGCTGCGTCCGATAACCTTTTCGATTTCATCGCTCTGTTCGGAATCTTTGCTGTCACAAGCCCTAAGCCGCAAAGCCTTAAGCTGATCGGCAGCACTGTCCACAGTGCTTTTAAGACGCTGCATGGTACGCTTTACCTCCCAAAACCAAACGGCAACAAACGCCGTAGTACTGGCAATGGCAATCAACCATGGAATCCACGACGGCATCTTTTCATCCCTTTCTCCGGATTTATTTTAAGATACAAGCATATACTACCATATTTCAAAAAGCTTTGATTAACACCGGCTTGAAATGCAGTTTTTACTGCCCGAAATGATATGCAAATATTCGACATAATAATATAGAAAGAAATTTATATTTATGCTAAAATAAAGTACCTAACGTATTTATATGTTTAAAACACAAAAAACAAACTTATCATACTTGTATGGTAAATTTACCGGGAAGTGATAGAAATATGTATATTGCCGTATGCGACGATATGTCAAAAGAGCTCGATAATATTAAAAATCTGCTTTCTGTCTGGCAGGAAAAACATAACATAAGTGTTCATTGCAAATACTTCCGCAATGCCGAAGAACTTATTGCCTCTGCAAAGAAGGAGCATTTCACGCTTTACCTTCTGGACATTATTATGCCCGGAACCAACGGCATGTCCGCAGCAAAGGAAATACGCAGCTTTGACAAAACCGCTGACATAGTTTTTCTTACATCATCTCCGGGCTTTGCCTATGAAAGTTACCGTGTAAAAGCTCTTGAATATCTGCTTAAGCCCGTATCTGCCGATATGCTTTATCAGCTTCTCGACCGTATATACATAAAAGAGCGAAAACCTAATGACGCATTTGCGGTTAAAGCCGGTTCCGTCATTGTCCGTATACCGTTTTCCCAGCTTGCATATGTAGAAGTAAACGGAAAGCATCTTTATTTCAATCTGGCAGACGGACAGGTCAAGGAGGTTTTCGGCTCACTTAAGGAATATGAAGGCTTACTGCTTTCAAGAGATGAATTTACACGAATACATAGGTCATATATCGTAAATATGCAATATATCGAGGAGCTTTCGCCTTCGGGAATACTTATGTTTACAGGCAAAAATCTGCCTGTGTCAAGGCTTATATATCCACAGCTCCAAAAAGATTACATGAATTTACTTTTTTCGGACAGGGAGGTCTAAGCAAATGTCTATGGTAACCTACTCGCCCGTCCTTATACTTATTTTTGCATTCATAATTTTATGTATTATGATGGACGTACATTTTCGAGATTTTACACCTGTACAGAAATGGCTGATACCTGTATTGTTAATTGTATTATTGATATTTAATCAGGTGTTACGTAATAAGATTGGTTCGCCTGCATATGCAAAAATGATGACTTTTACAATGCACATTCCTTTTTTCTTTATATTTTTATCTATAAAGAAATGCGGTGCTGTAAAAATGATTTTTATGATACTTTCCGCACTGGTCTTTACAGCTCCGGTAATAATAGTAAGCAATGTTGTTTCAAGAGTTCTGCCGTCAACCTCTAAGGAAATGCTTATAAGCAATATAGTTTCCTATGTTTTGATGATACTTCTTGTACGTTTTGTTTTCAAAAAAGGCTTTAATTATCTGCTTGATTACGGCGACAACAAGCTGATTTTGCTGTTTTCTGCCGTTCCGATAATATATTACATGTATGTTATTGCCATAACCTATGCCGATTTTTCATCATTAAAAGCTGCCAGCGGTGTCATTGTCAGATATTTTCCGACAATAATGGTATTCTTTTTCTATTTTCTGCTTTTGTACAACTATCGCAGCTTAAGCGAAAAACGCGATATGGAGGCGGCCCGGACAATTCTTGCACAGCAGCTGAATTCAGCCGAAAAGCAGGTTGCCATGCTCAGCATGAACCAGACACAGACCGCAGTTTATCAACACGATATGCGGCATCATCTAAACATGATAGACGGTCTGTTAAGTACAGGAAATATTGAGCAGGCTGAAAGCTACATTAAAAAAGTCAGAACGGATATAGATGCAATAACGCCGAAACAGTTCTGCGAGAACACAACTGTTAATCTTCTCTGCTCGTCATTTGCTGATAAAGCTGAACACATGGGCATAAAGCTTACAACAAATGTTACCTTGCCAAATCCCATTCCTATATCGGATACAGAGCTTTGTTCAATAATATCAAACGGACTTGAGAACGCAATGAATGCCGTTAAGGAGCTTGAACCGATTTATAAAAAGGTGGATTTTTACTGCTGTCTAAAATTGAACAAGCTGCTTATAGAAATCAAAAATCCATACAAAGGCGATATAACCATGTCGGACGGTCTTCCGGTGTCCAATAAATCCGGCCATGGCTACGGCTGCCGAAGTATTCGTACAATAACCGAGCACAACAGCGGTATATGTGAATTTTCGGCAAAGGATAACATTTTCAAAATGCAGGTTATGCTGCCGATAAAAACAACAAAATCCAAATAAAACAAAAGACTGTTTTAAGCTTTGCACAAAAACGCAAACTTTAAAACAGTCTTATTATTTATTCGTTATATATTATTTTTTGCATAAATCCTTTATTACTTCGCCTGCAATAATCAATCCGACAACAGACGGAACAAAGGCGTTACTTCCAGGAACCTGTCGTCTTTGTGTACATTTTCTTGCAGTTCCGGGAGGACATATGCAGTGTGCCTTACAGCTTATTGCCATATCCTCAATCGGTGTTATCGGTTTTTCCTTTGAATACACCACTTTCAGCTTCTTTATGCCTCTTTTTCTGAGCTCATGTCGCATTACCTTTGCAAGAGGACATACCGATGTTTTATAAATATCCGCAACCTCAAACTCTGCCGGATTGAGCTTGTTTCCTGCTCCCATGGAGCTTATTATAGGCGTTCCTGTTTTGTCGGCGTTCATAACCAGCTCTATTTTTCCGGTAACCGTATCTATTGCGTCCACAACATAATCATAGTTATTGAAATCAAACAAGTCGGCTGTTTCGGGAGAATAAAATGTCTTAAATGCATTAACATTTGCCTGTGGATTTATCTCCAGTATTCTCTCCTTTGCAACATCAACCTTATATTTTCCGACTGTTTTATGTGTCGCGTAAATCTGTCTGTTGATATTGGTAAGACAAACTTTATCATCATCTATTATATCTATCGTTCCTACTCCGCTTCTTGCCAGTGCCTCAACCGTATATCCGCCGACACCGCCAATGCCGAATACGGCAACTCTGGAATCTGCCAGCTTTTCCATTGCGTCTTTTCCGAGCAAAAGCTCTGTTCTTGAAAATTGATTTAACATATTTCCTCCGTTAATATCTGTCCAAAAAGTTATGTGTTCCGTTTTTGTCCTTATAAGCGATTATCGTTTCAAGATTTACATTCTGTACGCTTTTGAAAATATTGCTTTCAACATAAGGATTTATTTTTTTGAGATTTTCTATTATATGCTTTGTTTCAAGCCTTTTTGATCCTGTTCTGCTTGACGTCATACACGCCTCAGACGTACAGGTATCGGTAAATTTACAGGCACACTGTATAAAGCTCAAATCGTTGTAATCACGCCATTTTTTAATATCCTCTTCGCGGATAAGATACATAGGACGGATAAGCTCCATACCTTCGAAATTGGTGCTTTTCAGCTTTGGCATCATTGTCTGTGTCTGACCGCTATAAAGCATATCCATAAGTATTGTTTCTATAACATCATCAAAATGATGTCCGAGTGCTATTTTGTTACAGTCAAGCTCCTTTGCCTTTGAATAAAGGTAGCCTCTTCTCATTCTTGCACAGACGTAGCAGGGAGATTTTTCGATATTGTAAACCGAATCGAAAATAGTACTTTCAAAAACCGTTATCGGTATATTCAAAAGTCTTGCATTGTGCTCTATTATTTCTCGGTTTTCGCTGCTGTAACCGGGATCCATAACGAGAAATACCAGTTCAAAATGAAATTTGTTATGCTTAAGCAGCTCCTGAAAAAGCTTTGCCATAAGCATGGAATCCTTACCGCCGGATATACATACGGCAATTCTGTCGTTTTCTTCAACAAGCTTATATTGATTTATGGCCTGTGCAAATTTCGAAAACAGAACCTTATGGAATTTCTTTCGTATGCTCTTTTCGATATTTTCGAGTCTTTCCTTGTCGTTGTCCTCGGCTGAAATTTTCTGTCTTAACCAGCCGATATAGCCTTCCTTAAGGCTGTAAGCGTCATAGCCTTCCGAACGGAGCTCTTCAGCAATGTTTATGCTCAAAATTCCCGATTTGCAGTAAAGTATATTCTTTTTTGATTTATCGAGTCTTTCCTTGTCAAAGCCGTCAAGCGGGATGTTTACCGCATTATCCATTCTTCCGTATTCATAGGCTGTACTGTCACGTATATCTATCAATTCATAATCGTTTGCATTCAATTTTTTCAATTCGTCTAACGTAATTTCCGACATATAGTTTTCACCTTGCTTCTTATAAATTTATTGCCTAAAAAATAGCAGTCGGCATTGTGACTGCATACGGATTTATTACATATCTATCCTATTTGTTTAATATGTATTTTATCTTTGAAAATTACCTATGTCAATAGAAATGCAGTATATATAGTATATTTTAAAAAATATCCAAAATAAAAAGCTTTATATGAATCCGGCATAAACGGCTGAAAGTAAATATATGTCTAAGAAATTTATCGTTTTTACACTTTAAATCATTAAATTTGTATGAAATCACAGTCTTGTTATAATTTAAAAAAAGTGTTATAGTAAAATTAGTAACATATAATGGTTTTCATAACCTATTTGTGTTATCAATAGGAAAATTTAATACGGCTGTATCAAAGTTAATAAACTGGGAGGAAGATGTTATGAACAAGAAGTATGTTTACATGTTCAGTGAAGGTAATGCGTCAATGAGAAACCTTTTAGGCGGTAAAGGTGCCAACCTTGCGGAAATGACTGTTATGGGACTTCCAATACCTCAGGGCTTTACTGTTACCACTGAAGCATGCACAGAGTACAATGAAAACGGCAAAAAGCTTTCTGATGAAATGATTTCTCAGATTGAAGCCGCACTTGTTAAACTTGAGGAAATTGCGGGAAAGAAACTTGGCGATATTGAGAATCCTCTGCTTGTATCGGTGCGTTCGGGTGCAAGAGCATCTATGCCCGGCATGATGGATACGGTTCTGAACCTCGGTCTTAATGACGATTCTGTTGAAGGTCTTGCAAAGAAAACGAACAATCCGAGATTTGCATATGACTCTTACAGAAGATTTATTATGATGTTTGCGGACGTCGTAATAGGCGTATCAAAGTCAAAGTTTGAAAGAAAGCTTGATGAGTACAAAGAAAAGGTCGGAGCCAAATACGATACAGACCTTACTACCGAAAATCTTAAAGAGGTAGTAGAAATTTTCAAAAAAATATATCTTGAGGATCAGGGCGTTGATTTCCCTCAGGATACAAAGGTTCAGCTCTTCGAGGCAGTTAAGGCGGTATTCCGTTCATGGGATAATCCTCGTGCCTTTACTTACAGAAGAATGAACGACATACCTTACAGCTGGGGCACAGCCGTAAATGTACAGATGATGGTATTCGGAAACATGGGAGAAACCTCCGGCACAGGTGTTGCCTTTACAAGAAATGCGGCAACAGGCGAAAAGATGATTTTCGGCGAATACCTTATAAATGCACAGGGCGAGGACGTTGTTGCAGGCGTAAGAACACCTAAAGCAATCGCTACACTCGAACAGGATATGCCCGAAGTATACGTTCAGTTTATGGACATTGCAACAAAGCTTGAACAGCATTACAAGGATATGCAGGACATGGAGTTCACCATTGAAAACGGAAAGCTCTATTTCTTACAGACAAGAAACGGAAAGAGAACTGCCAATGCCGCTCTCAGAATAGCCGTTGACATGGTTGACGAAGGACTTCTCACCGTTGACGAGGCACTTCTCAGAGTTGAGCCTAAACAGCTTGACCAGCTTCTTCATCCGGCATTCGATCCTAAGGCACTTAAGGCTGCCAAAGCACTCGGAAAAGGTCTTCCGGCTTCACCCGGTGCAGGTGCAGGAAAGGTTTATTTCACTGCCGAGGACGCAAAGGCTGCCGCTGATGCAGGCGAAAGAGTTATTCTTGTAAGACTCGAAACATCACCGGAAGATATTGAAGGTATGGCTGTTGCAGAGGGTATACTTACTGTAAGAGGCGGTATGACAAGCCATGCTGCCGTTGTTGCAAGAGGCATGGGACGCTGCTGCGTTTCCGGCTGCGAAGCAATAAAAATGAATGAAGAAGCAAAAACATTTACACTTGGCGGAAAAACATTTAAAGAAGGCGATTACATAAGCCTTGACGGTTCAACAGGTGAAGTTTACGGAGAAGATATTCCTACCGTTGAGCCCGAAATTTCCGGAACATTTGCCAAATTCATGGCATGGGCAGATGAAAAGAGAGTTCTTAAGGTAAGAACAAACGCAGATACACCGCACGATGCAGAGGTTGCCATAAGCTTCGGTGCACAGGGTATCGGCCTTACAAGAACTGAGCATATGTTCTTTGAAGGACAGAGAATAATGAAGTTCCGTAAGATGATTCTTTCCGACACAACGGAAGAAAGAGAAGAAGCACTTGCCGGAATAATGCCTTATCAGAAGGAAGACTTTATCGGTATTTACAAGGCTATGGGCGAAAGACCGGTAACAATCCGTCTTCTTGATCCACCTCTTCACGAATTCCTTCCCAACACAGATGAGGAATTTGAGGTGCTTGCAAAGGAAATGGGCAAAACAGTTGAAGAACTCAAAATAAAGGCAAAGGGCCTTCATGAGCTTAACCCTATGATGGGCCACAGAGGCTGCCGACTTGCCGTTACATATCCCGAAATTGCAAGAATGCAGGCAAGAGCAATCGCCGAGGCAGCTATCGAGGTAAACAACGAGCTCGGGATACATATTGTTCCCGAAATTATGATACCTCTTGTAAGTATCGACAAGGAATTCAAATTTGTAAAGAATATCGTTGACGAAACAGTTCAGAAGGTTATGGCAGAAAAGAATGCCGAGCTTAAATATCTTGTCGGAACAATGATAGAGATACCGAGAGCATGTATGATAGCTGATAAAATAGCGGAACAAGCTGAATTCTTCTCATTCGGTACAAACGACCTTACACAGATGACATACGGTCTTTCAAGAGATGATGCCGGACAGATTATCGGCGATTACACAGCCAACCTTATATTCGAGGTTGATCCTACTGCCAAAATCGACCGTGATGGCGTTGGCGAGCTTATGAAGATTGCGGTAAACAAAGGTCGCTCAACTCGTCCCGACCTTCATCTCGGAATCTGCGGAGAGCACGGCGGAGATCCTTCATCGGTAGAATTCTGCCATATGATCGGTCTTGATTATGTATCATGCTCACCATTCAGAGTTCCCATTGCAAGACTTGCCGCTGCACAGGCACAGATTAATTATCCAAGAAAATAATGTTTTAATATTGGCGGACAGATTTCTGTCCGCCTTTTTTGCACAAAAATACCGCCGGATTAATCCGACGGCAAAATAAATTTTAAAATTTTACATGCTCAAGCAGCTCTGCCATTTCCTCATAGCTTTCGCAATGATTTATTTTATCTCTTATAACAGATGCACCCTGCACACCCTTTATGTACCAGGCCATATGTGCACGCATCTGGCGTACTCCGACAAACTCGCCCTTATAATCTATAAGCATTCTTGCGTGTCTTAATGCCATACTCACCTTTTCCTGCGGTGTCGGCTCGTCAAGCAGAATACCATTTTCAAGATAAGCTATGGTTCTTTTGAATATCCACGGATTTCCTTGTGCGCCTCTTGCTATCATTACCGCATCGCAGCCGGTATATTCAAGCATATCTTCGGCGTCCTGAGGTTTAAATATATCTCCGTTGCCTATAACCGGAATGGATACAGCTTTTTTGACATTCTTTATAATATCCCAATCGGCCTTTCCGCTGTAATACTGCTCTCTTGTTCTTCCATGGACAGCGACTGCCGATGCTCCGTTTTCTTCTGCTATCTGTGCCATTTCAACGGCATTTATACAGGTATCGTCAAAGCCCTTGCGTATTTTTATTGTAACAGGCTTTTTCTGCATTTCCACAAGTGCCTTTATAATTTTTCCGGCTAACTCAGGTGTTTTCATAAGAGCACTGCCTTCGCCGTTCTTAACGACCTTAGGAACAGGGCAGCCCATGTTTATGTCAATAATTCCGGCATTAATGCTTTCTATCTTTTTGCCCATAGCGCCCATTATTTCCGGCTCTGAACCGAAAAGCTGCAATGCCGCCGGCATTTCCTCCTCTCCAATATCGAGAAGCTGTTTAGTATTTTCATTATTATAGTAAATTCCCTTTGCACTGACCATTTCGGAATACACAAGACCACTTCCCATTTCGTGGCACAGTGTTCTGAACGGTCTGTCCGTTATTCCTGCCATAGGTGCAAGGAAAACATTGTTTTCAAGTTTAAGACTTCCTATTTGCACTTTGCGTCCGCCTTTGTTTTTTTATTTTTTTCGTATAATATTCTAAGTCCCTTGAGAGTAAGAAGTGGATCTATCGTATCAAAAAGCTTTTCGTTACTCTCCATTATTTTTGCAAGTCCGCCTGTTGCTATTACCTTCATATCCGGCATATCAAGCTCCTTTTTGACCTGCTCTATTATATATTTTGTCTCACCTATATGTCCGTAAACAATGCCGGCCTGAAGACTGCCTATTGTGTTTTTAACTACTATTGATTTCGGTTTTTTGATTTCAACCGTAGGAAGCTGTGCCGTACTTTCGATAAGCGCATCGGCACAAACCTGTATACCGGGAGCGGTAACTCCGGTAACAAACATTCCTTTTTCATTTATAACATCAAAGGTTGTTGCTGTACTGTAATCAATTACCATAGCCGGGCCACCGTATATTTCATATGCCGCAACAAGCTTAACAATTCTGTCCGCACCCATTTCCTTAGGATTGTCCATAAGAAGGTTTACACCTGTTTTCATTCCTGCACCGACAATCATAGGCTGTATATGGAAATATTTGATAAGTCCATGTATAAGTGAATACATAATATTCGGAACAACCGAGGAAATGATTATCGCCTCAAGCTCATCTGCCGAAACCTTGGAATAATCAAATAACGAGTGTATAAAGATACCTATTTCGTCTGCTGTCTGGTTATTTGAAGTTGTCATTCTCCAGCTTGCCATAAGCTTTTTACCTTTATATACGCCAAGCACAATATTTGTATTTCCTACATCAATTACCAACAGCATAAATACAGTCCTCCTCTTTGAATTGCAAAATATCAGTCAGAGCTCTTTTTCAACAGCTCTTCCTTTAATTTATTTCCTTCTTCGGTCATATTTATAACATACCACAGCTTAAGTGATTTAAGCAATTCTTTCTTTTCCGATTTTAAACTTTTGATTTCAAGCTCCGCTCCGATGTCATCAAAATCAAAATCGCCTTCGTTTTTTATTATTTCAAATAAAATATTGCCGTCCTCTTCAAAGCTCATAAGAAATGTACAGCCGAGCCTTTCAGCCATTATTATACATATATTTCTTATTTCATCCTTTATTGTGTCCGGCAAAACATTGAATTTCGGCTCAAAGAAATATTTCTGCTTTTCCCTTGATGCTCCGGCGATTACCGTCTTTTCCAAAAAAATCACCTCTTTAAAACAGAGAGAATAATATCTTTATTCTCTCTGTGTAAACTGTAAAACTTAATTAATTTAGGTTAGTCGCCTAATGTTGCAACCATAACTGCTTTGATTGTGTGCATTCTGTTTTCTGCTTCGTCAAATACAACTGATCTGTCGCCTTCGATAATTTCGTTTGTTACTTCGTAATCTCTTACAGCAGGGAGGCAGTGCATAAATATTGTGCTGTCCTTTCCTGTTGCATCAAAAAGCTCTTTATTAACCTGATAAGGCTTAAGAAGTGCAACTCTTTCTGCTGACTTATCTTCCTCACCCATTGATACCCAAACATCTGTGTAGATGATGTCTGCATCTTTAACTGCTGCTTTGGGATCGTCATTGATTTCGATTGTTGCTCCGCTTTCCTTAGCATAGCCTTTGCAAAGCTCAACAAGCTTTTCATCGGGCCAGAGTGACTTAGGTGCTGCAATAACGAAGTGCATTCCCATTTTGCTGCAACCGATCATAAGGGCATTTGCCATATTGTTTCTGCCGTCGCCGATGAATACAAACTTAATTCCCTTAAGATGTCCGAATTTTTCTTTTATTGTCATAAAATCGGCAAGAACCTGTGTAGGGTGATCCTCGTCTGTAAGGCCGTTCCATACAGGTACACCGCTGTATTTTGCAAGCTTCTCAACAACCTCCTGTGAGAAACCTCTGAATTCGATACCGTCGAACATTCTGCCGAGCACTCTTGCTGTGTCCTCAACTGTTTCCTTATGTCCGAGCTGAATATCGTTCTTTCCGAGGTATTCGGGATGAGCACCTTCATCAATACAGCCGACTGTGAAAGAACATCTTGTTCTTGTTGAAGGCTTTTCAAAAATAAGAGCTACGTTCTTATTCTTAAGATGCTTTTCAAAAATACCTTTTTTCTTTTTATCCTTTAAATCAATAGCAAGGTCAACGAGATATTCTATTTCTTCTGCGCTGTAATCCTTAAGTGTGAGAAAGCTTCTTCCTTTTAAATTAACACCCATTTTTTATTCCTCCTTATAAAAGCCAAAGGGCTGCTTATTAACTAACTTAAACCGGCACGTCCATAAATATTAAGGATGTGCCGGCCTTGGTACATTTTTTAAATTACCGAGTAAAAATTAAAGGTTTCCGAAGAACTGCTCTTTGTTTACAACAGCTCTGCCGTGTGTACCCTTGCAGATTTTGCCCTTTTCATCGAATACTTTAACATCGAATGTAAGGATTTTGCCTTTAACAACTTCTGTAAGCTCAGCCTCTACTCTTACCTTCTGTCCAACGGGTGTTGCAGCAAGGTGAAGGAAGTTGAATACTGTACCAACAGTTTCATATCCTTCGGGAAGTAAGGGTTTAACAGCCTCAAGGCAAGTCTGCTCGATCCATAAGATCATTGTAGGTGAAGAAAGTACGTTAATACCTTTGTTGCCTACTGCATCGGCTGTGTCTGCCGGTGTTACAACATACTCTTTTGTGTTCTTTAATCCTTCTTTGATACCAAAATCCATTTAAAAACATCTCCCTCTTCTTTATATTTGAATATTAAATGGGTTACAGGGTTTCTTCGGAAGCATTCAGAGTTTCTTCGCTTATATTTGCGGTTTTAAAAAGCGCTCTGAATTCATCTCCCGTAATTTTCTCCTTTTCCATAAGGAGCTTAGCCGAAGCATGGAGTACATTTATGTTTTCCTTAAGTATTCTCTTAGCTTCATTATATGACCAGTTAAGAATTTCCTTAACTTCAGCATCAATCTGATCGGCAGTGTTTTCACTGTAATTTCTTGTATGACCGATGTCACGGCCGATAAATACCTCATTGCTTTCATCGCCGTACTGTACAGGGCCGAACTTTTCGCTCATGCCGTACTTCATAATCATGCCTCTTGTCATTGATGTTGCTCTTTCAATATCATTGCTTGCACCTGTTGTTACGTCTTTAAGCACAAGCTCTTCTGCGGCACGGCCGCCAAGGAAGCTGATTATTTCATCTCTCATTTCGCCCTTTGTCACATACATTTTGTCCTCACCGGGAAGCGGCATTGTATATCCGCCAGCCATACCTGTGGGAATTATAGAAACGCTGTGAACGGGATCGCATTTTTCAAGAACCTCAAAAAGAATTGCATGGCCTGATTCGTGATAAGCCGTAATAAGCTTTTCTTTTTCGGATATAATTCTGGATTTCTTTTCTGTACCGATACCGACCTTAACAAAAGCCGCCTGTATTTTTTCCATTGTAATCTTCTTTTCGCCTGCTCTTGCCGTAAGAAGCGCAGCTTCATTAAGAAGGTTTTCAAGGTCTGCTCCGGTAAAGCCCGAAGTTGTTTTTGCAACAACCCTGAAATCAACATCATCAGCAAAGGGCTTACCCTTTGAATGAACCTTAAGAATTGCCTCTCTGCCTTTAACATCAGGTCTTCCGACATAAACCTGTCTGTCAAAACGTCCCGGTCTTAATATAGCCGGATCGAGGATGTCGGCTCTGTTTGTTGCCGCCATTACTATAACGCCTTCGTTTATTCCGAAACCGTCCATCTCAACGAGAAGCTGGTTAAGAGTCTGTTCTCTTTCATCGTGTCCGCCGCCTAAGCCTGCACCTCTCTGTCTGCCGACAGCGTCAATCTCATCAATAAATACAATACAGGGTGCATTTTTCTTTGCCTGGTCAAACAAATCCCTTACTCTTGATGCACCGACACCAACGAACATCTCAACGAAGTCCGAACCGGATATGCTAAAGAAAGGAACTCCCGCTTCACCGGCAACTGCCTTTGCAAGAAGAGTTTTACCTGTACCCGGAGGTCCTACAAGAAGAACTCCCTTAGGTATTCTTGCACCAAGCTCAACATATTTCTTGGAATCCTTAAGGAAATCAACAAGCTCCTGAAGCTCGCATTTTTCCTCATCAAGACCGGCAACATTATCGAATGTTACCTTATTCTTTTCGTCCATTGTTACCTTTGCATTGCTCTTGCCGAAAGACATCATCTTTCCGCCGCCACCGCCCTGCATCTTCTGGAACATTACCATAAACAGAATTATGGCAACAACCATAAGCACAATAGACGGAAGTATTGACATAAACATGCCTGTGCTCGGTATATCCACTACCGTAAGTGTTATTTCTTTGTCCGCACCGGATTCGTGCAGACCGTCCATAAATGTTGATACAGAAGGAATTGTTACCTTTGCCACTGTTCCGTCCTTGAACGAAACCGTTGCTGTTCCGTAGTTATCAACATCCGATTTTCTCTGCAAATCAATAGTTCTTACTGTTCCCTCATCAATATCCTCAACAAGCTGGTTATATGTATAACCTGTTGTCGCAGTCTGAGAAGAACTGCCTGTACCTGAGAATATCATAACCGCAATGATTATAATAAATATCACAACGTACAGAAACGCTCCTTGAAAAAACTTTTTCAACTTTTAATTACCTCCCAAAGATAATAATTAACAAACCTTATATCAAAGTCTGCTATTTTACCTATTCTAAACTATATTAAACTCTGTTATTGTATCATATTTATTAAATCTCTGCAACTTAATTGCTATAATTATACAATTTATTTAATACTTATAACTAAAACAAACATTTAAACCAAAACCGTAGAGTGTATAGCTCTACGGTTTGATATTTTTCTATATTATTCTTCATCAAAATTCATAACGCCGATATAGTCAAGGTTTCTGTATCTCTGGTCATAATCCAGTCCGTAGCCTACAACAAACTTATCGGGTATTTCAAAGCCGATGTAATCAACCGGAACTTCAACCTCACGACGGCTCGGTTTATCCAAAATAGTGCATATCTTAAGGCTTGCAGGGTTTCTTTCAAGTAAAAACTTTCTGAGCTGGCTGAGTGTATTGCCTGAGTCTATAATGTCCTCAACAATGAGTACATTCTTGCCTTCGATATTGCCATCAAGATCCTTTTTGATTTTGATATGACCTGAGCTTTTTGTGTCTGAGCCATAGCTTGAAACAACCATAAAATCGAAAAGTACATCGCCTTTAATTTTTCTTGCAAGATCAACCATAAAGAATATACCGCCCTTTAAAACACAGACCATATATATTTCTTTTCCTTCATAGTCCTTCATAATAACTTCCGCAAGTTCGTTAACTCTTTTTAAAACCTGCTCCTTTGATATAAGTATTTCAACTCTTTCCTTCATTTCGGGCTTCCTCCCACATATAAATATATAATATATTTTTTGTTTTTTCTGTGATATAAAAATCCATTCCCAATCTGCCGCCTATTGCGATTACTCTTCCGCCGCATGCCAGAAGCGGTATGCTGTCCCTTTCTTCCGACGGAATTTTTTCATCAATCATGTAGTCCTTAAGCTTTTTACTGCCTTTTCCGATATTTATTCTGTCACCGGCCCGTCTTGTTCGGATTTCTATAGGTTCACTGTTAATTTTATCATAATCTGCTTTTTTAGTATATACCTTTGTACTATCACTGAATGTTTTTTCTTCATTCAATGAAAGAAAAATCCATTTCCCGATTTCAGAAATATACTTTTTTTCACCAATCTCAAGCGTGTACTCCATATTTTTCAGATTTTTAACTTCAGCTGTTTTTCGCATTATCTTTATGCAATCATAGCTTTTTTCAGCATATATACCCCCGGGAAGGTCAATTTTTCTGCCTGTTTCGCCCATAAGTATATCGTCTGTGCCTTCGATATGCTTTCTGCTGTAATCCTTTAAATTCGCTCTGCACATTTTCAACGCAATTCTCAATATTCGTTTACGCATGACAGTCTTTTCTGCCAAAAGGCTATCCTTTAACTCAACTCTATCCATCTCAGACCGAATGGCATATTCGGCATACTTCTCTTCGGCAAGCTCTTCGAGATAATTTTCATCCTCTCGCAGCAAAACTGCCGTTGAAGCTATATTAGCTCCGGCAGAAGTGTTTATCTCGCTCTCAAGCCACGGCAGAAGTATTCTTCGCACCTTATTCCTTGTATAATCCGTTTTAAGATTTGTGCTGTCCGTACAGTAGGCTATATTGTTTGTATCGCAGTAATGCTCAATTTCCGCTCTTGTGCAGAAAAGCAAAGGTCTTATAATGCCGTTATTGACCGGCTTTATTCCGGCAAGCCCGTTAAGTCCGGCACCTCTGCAAAGGTGCATAAGCAGTGTTTCCGCCATGTCATTCGTATTATGTGCAACGGCTATTTTTGCACCGCCGAGCTTCTCCGCCGTTTCCCGGAATTTTTCATATCTCACAAGGCGTCCGGTTTCCTCTTCGCCCATGCCTCGTTTTTTTGCCTCTGCCGGAATATCGCAATGATAAACCAGAAAATCTATACTGAGCCCTTCACAGAATTTTCGTGATATTTCCTCATCTCGATATGCCTCATCGCCTCTGATACCGTGATTGATATGGACAGCGGTTATTTTTATATTGAATTTATCCCTTAATGCCGCAAGTATATGCACCATAGCCGATGAATCAGCTCCACCGCTGAGACCGGCAACAACATTGCCGCCCTTTGACAGCATATTGTATTTTTCTATTGTTTCAAGCACCTTATTGTACATTTGTGTTCCTCCGGAGGTTTTATATATAGTTTTGACCTCATATCAGAATTATAACATTCCGATAAAATAATAAAAAGGTCAAAAACCCGTATTAACGAATTTTTGACCTTAAATATTAATAATTTATTCTTTGACTACTTCATAAACTTCTGTTAATAATCTTGACTCTGCGTTTAAAACATCTGTATACACGCCAATTGCCAAATTTCCTTCATAGTACAGTGTTTTATATGTAACTCCTACCACAAAAGGTTCGCTAAAATGATCCCATTGCCTAAGCAATGCCTCATTTATAAGATCATCACTTATTATGTTGTCTTTATTATCAAAATCCTCACAATAATCTCTAAAATCAAGCTTTGAATTTTGAATATATTTAAGTTTCGTACTTGGCTTAGTTATAGTTATAATACTTTTGTTATATTCTCTAAGCAGTCCAAAGTCTTCTGTTAGCCATTTAAGAGGAATATATATATTTCCATTATAGTTTAACAATACAACATTTTCATTGTAAATCTCTTTTCTTTTTCTTTCATTTTTAAAATCATTTTCAACTTCTTTAATATCAACATTGTTATACTTTATACTGTTATAAACAACCTTTGCTGTTACTTCTTTTTCTTCTATAACAAAAGACTGATAAGCTACATCTTTACTACTGTCAATTATATTTATACTGCCATCAGCAGAATTATAGCTTACCTCTTTGCCTAAAAAGTTACTTACAGCTCTCAAAGGCACATATTTAGTATTCTCATAAATAAAAGTGCTGTATTCAGCAGTTCTTTCGTTATTGTATATAAATGCGTCAATCTCAAAACTTATATTATAACTGTCTGTCTTAGCTGTTTCTGCATATGCCGTTTGTGATACCATGAGTATAGCCATTATAAATGCCGCAAATTTCTTCATATGTACTTACCTCCGGAAAATTATTTCATAAGCAATCAAGTTTTTATTATTTGTATTAATTATACCTTAATTGGATTATTTTATATATATTTTTTTGTAAAAGTTATTAAATAATAACATTACAATTAAAAAACGGACAAATCTCTCTGTCCGTTTTAAAGCTTTATTTAATTTATCCCCAGACTCTTGCGGCAACGACCGTCATGTCGTCTTGTATTCTGAATCCGGACCTCTCTTTTATCCTTTCAAGGACATTTTCCGCAATGTCCTTCGGATCCTTCATGCTGTTTTCAGCCATAAGTCCTGTCAGAATCTGTTCCGACATATTTTCCCTGTCCATCACCTCTGCCGCACCGTCCGTCAGCATAATTATAACATCATTCTTTTTCAGCCTGTATTCCGCTTTATCCATCTCAAAGTATTTCAGCATACCGATTGGCAATGATGACGAGCGTATGGCCTTTGCCTTTCCGTTTCGTATAACAAAGGTTGCCGCCGCACCTGTTTTTATAAATTCCGCCATACCCGTATACAGGTCAATATAGCACATATCGAGAGTCGCAAAACTCTCCGAATTATTGCTCATAACAAGTACGGAATTTATCATTTTCAGTGCAGTTTCCCGTTTGAAGCCTGCCTCGGCAAACTGCTCCAAAAGCTCAATAACCGTTCTGCTTTCGTTTCCGGCCTCTTTTCCGCTTCCCATTCCGTCGGAAAGTGCCATCATATAGCCGCCCTTCGGCAGCTCCATAAAGGAATAGGAATCTCCCGACATATTTTCCTCGTCCTTTATTGCCATTGCCGCCGATGCCGAAATCCTGAAGCTGCATTTTTCACCAAGCACAAGCCTGCATACTCCGTTGCATCCCGATACACACTCCTTTTCCGTTCTTTTCATCTTTCGTCCGAGAATACTGCTTACCGTATCCACCGTATGCTCTCTGCATTCCTGTCTGCCCTTACAGCCTCTTCTGTATATCGCAACCTCATATTCACCGTTGTCACCTTCCTCCACAGTAACCTTTTCTATATTGTCGTTGTTTTTTCTCAGCTCATAATATATCACCTTTTCCAAGTTCTCTTTGAAATATATCCTGTTCTCTATTTCATCGGCAAGAGAGGAAAGCATCTCCTCCATGGCTCCCATTTGCTGTTTTGCAAGCTGTCTGCTCTCATGCAGACGCATATTCCATATAAGTCCCTCTCTGTGTCCCGAATAAGTAACATTAACGGCCTCGGCAAACTCCTTCTGCTTTATGCAGTAATCCCTGAACACCGATGGCATATCGGAGGTATGTATTATTCCCTTCTTCTCGCATAGAGAAAAAAGATCCATCATTGTCTGATATGTGCTGTAATATGAGCTGTTCCAGCAGCTCTCGCTTTTTTGACAGCCTTCGCATACAAGACAGGCAACCTTGTCTGCCATTTCCGAGGTTTCCTTTTTTACCTCTTCCTCCTGTTTTTCCGCCGGTTTAAAGCTTTTTTCCAATGCCGACAAGCCTTCCGCATAGCCTTTCAGCCTTCCCGATATATATTTCCGCATGCCTGCATAATGTTCATTTCTTCCGAGCTCGGCTATATCGGACAGCATAAAGGTTTCCTTAAGCTTATCAGACGAAAGCATAAACATAATGCAGGACGCACACACCCCCAATACAAGAGAAATTTTAAGAACTCCGAAATAATATCCTGTTAAAACCGATACCGCAAAGCAGCTCAGTACCGTAAACAACTTATTTTTTCCCATTGCTCCGCTGATAACGCCTGTCGAGCAAAGCACCGCCGCCGTTCTTATATCAACGGCTCCCGTAACCATCATAAGTCCAGAAACAACAATCCCTGCCATTGCACAATATTCGGTGCCGAACAGCCGTCCCGACAGCATTACGAAATAAAATCCCAGAATTATGTTCAGCGGTATAACTCCTTTATACAGCGATACTGCTCCGGCAGATGCCAGTCCCATAAGTATCACCAGAACAGGTATGTCATTTTTTTCAACGGTTTTGTTATATACCGCAGTTCTTACGGCGGAAAAGCCTTGGTCAAACACATAAACCAGTCCGAATGCCGCAAGTCCTTCTATAAAGGAAATCAACAGTAAATATTTAATATCGTTCTGTATTATCCCCCGTATAACGCCCGACAGCATGAATGCCAGAAATGCCGCAAGTCCCTTTTCCGCCGTAAGCAGTGTTTTATGTACGCAGTTCCTTATCAAGCCATAGGCAATGCACAATATGACACATACGGAATAATCATTGAAAAACACTGTTTTGTTTTTGAGAAAATATCCGGCACATACGGTCATTGCCGCCGCCGGAAGAGATACGCCTTCTCCGGCAAATGCCATTATATAGGCCGCCCCGACTGGATTAAAAGCATTAAAGGCACAAAAGCTTCCGCACAAAAGACCTATGAGTCCGGTAAGGCCGCCCATTATCGGTGCTCCCGTAATTTCCTTATTTTTTATTACGGCTCTTGCCGATGTTGTTTTTTCCATATTCACTCCCCCTGCCTGTATGAGGGATTATATATTTTCAGAACCAATTTTTTTGTCTATATATAGACATCAAATAATCTTTTTTACAACAAAAAATCCTGTGGATAAAATCCACAGGACTATTGAATATCTATTAATTTAAAGAATCTTCTTGAGAAGCTCGTCAACCGAAGCTACGAGTGCGTCCGTTTTTTCAACGGCATTTTCGAGAGAATCTGCCTTTACTCCCATATAGAACTTAATCTTAGGCTCTGTTCCGGAAGGTCTTACGCAAAGCCACGCTCTGTCATCAAGGTTGTAATAAAGAACATTTGACTTCGGAAGTGTGCTTGCCTCGTTTTCTCCGGTAAGCAGGTTTTTGAATACTCCTGTCTTGTAATCCTTTGCCCAGATAACCTTATTTCCGGCAAAATCGGAAGGTACATTGTTTCTGAGATATTCCATTATCTTCTGAATCTGCTCTGCACCGTCAACACCCTTGAGTGTAACCGATTTTACGCCTTCCTTATAGAAGCCGTATTTATTATAAAGCTCCATAAGTCCGTCATAAAGAGTCATGCCTTTATTCTTATAATATGCCGCCATTTCGCATACAAGCATTGATGCTCCTACTGCGTCCTTATCTCTTGCATATGTACCGGAAAGACAACCATAGCTTTCCTCAAAGCCAAAAACATATGAATAGCTGTGATCTTCTTCAAACTGCTTTATCTTTTCTCCGATAAACTTAAAGCCTGTAAGCACATCAAAAAGCTTAACACCATAGTTCTCTGCAATGGCTCTTACCATTTCCGTTGTAACTATTGTTTTTACCATTGCCGCATTTTCAGGAAGAGTGCCTTTTTCCTTTCTTCCGCCGAGAACATATTCGGTAAGCAATGCTCCTGTCATATTTCCGGTAAGAATGTCATAGTTACCGTTATTATCCTTAACAACAACGCCTATTCTGTCGCTGTCCGGATCTGTTCCGATTATAATATCGGCCTGCTTTTCCTGTGCAAGCTTTATTGCAAGGGCAAAGGCCTTTGGATCCTCGGGATTCGGATAACCAACCGTAGGGAATGTTCCGTCGGGCTTTTCCTGTTCGGGAACAACATAAACATTTTCAAAACCGACCTCTGCAAGAACTCGTCTTACATTCTTGTTGCCTGCTCCATGAAGCGGTGTATAAACAATCTTCATGTCCTTTGCCTTAATAACCTCTTCCGGTCTTACTGCCTGTTTTTTGATGTTTTCAACAAAAGCATCGTCTATTTCTTTTCCGACAACGTTAAAAAGTCCGTTCCTTACAGCCTCGGCTTTGTCCATCATTTTGATAGCGGAAAAATCCGTTATGCTGTTTACCTCGCCAATAATTCCTTCGTCCTTAGGTGCAACAACCTGTGCTCCGTCAGCCCAATATACCTTATAGCCGTTATATTCGGGCGGATTGTGGCTTGCGGTAACAACAATTCCGGCTGTACAGCCAAGCTGTCTTACTGCAAATGAAAGCTCAGGTGTAGGTCTTAATTCATCAAATATATAAGCCTTTATTCCGTTTGCATTCAAAACAAGCGCTGACATTTCCGCAAATTCCGGTGACATATTTCTTGAGTCATATGCAAGAGCTACCCCCATAGCCTTGCCTTCCGGATTGTTTTTGAGTATATAGTTTGAAAGCCCCTGTGTGGCCTTGCCGACGGTATATTTGTTCATTCTGTTTGTTCCGGCACCTATTATGCCTCTCAAACCGCCTGTTCCGAATTCAAGATCCTTATAAAATCTATCCTTAATTTCAAGATCATTGCCTTTTATGGCCTCAAGCTCTTTTCTGGTTTCTTCATCAAACTGAGGTGATGTAAGCCAGAAATTATATTTATCCATGTAGTCCATTTTCTGCCTCCTTTACTCTGCGTTGAGCAATACAGATATCGTTTTTTGTTCCTCATTAACTGATGTATTTATTGTGTAATCGGAATAGCCGTCCTTTTTTAAGGTTATCCGATAATCGCCATATTCTATCTGTGCCGAAAACGGTGTTGTTCCGATAAGCGCATCATTTGCATAAACCGATGCTCCTGCCGGATTCGATTCCACGCTCAACATAGCTTTAGGCTGAACAAGCTTTTCGAGTATTATTTTTTCCTCAACAAGCGGCTCATTAACGGCTATTGTTGAGCTGTATGTCTTATATCCTTCTGCCGAAACACTTATGTTATAGGTTCCCATGCTCAAAACTATCGGCGAGTCCTTTTCAACCTGTTTTCCGTCAACAATTATTATGCAGTCATCAACATTTACGCTGACCGTAAGCACACCTGTCTTTTCCTGTACGGACGCCATATCCACCGCATAGGTTTCTCCTGCCGCAACATGAATATCAACGGTAAGCTGATCTATATTAGAGCCCGATATTCCCAAAGAATGTGCTCCTGCTGAAACCGCAGTTTTATCATCATCGAACTCAACCTTTTCTCCGTCTATTGTTATTTCCGGATTTTCGATTTTATCAATATTATTCAGCTGAATATATCCATGATATTTTTCAACGCTTACGGACCACACTGTATTCCTTATTCCCTTGAGAGTTACAACATCCTCACTGCACAAGTCATCGGCACTTATAAAATCGCCGTTATATATAAACAACGTGCTGTCGTTATAATCATATTTTGTAATTCCGTTTGATATAATATTTTTTGATGTATCTATATCAATATTTTTAAATCCTGTTTTTTCCCATATATTATCGGTATATGCAATACTTGCGATTTCTCCGTTATCCTTTGATATTCCGAAGCTTACAATATCTCCTCTGGAAACGGTTTTTCCTACGGCTGTACTGCCGTCCTCAAGCGTTACCTTAAGATTTTCCGAAACGGCATAAAGCGATGTTTTTCCGTCTTCGGTGTTGATTATTTCGTATTTATTTTCATCAACGGACACAACAACTCCGTAAAAATAATCACATTCAACATCACCGTCTAATGTTTCCGTATTGTTTGATCTAAAGCCGGACGCAAGCTGTACTGCCGCAACTATAACCGCAACCGCAAGCACCGCCACAATCACAATAAGTATCAGACGCATTTTATCCTCGGACTTCCTTTTCTTTCCGCCGTTTGGACCTCTGCCTCTCGGTACGCTTTTTACCGGAGGTATTTCCTCGGTTTCGCCGTAATACTCTTCCTCGTCGTCATCATAATCGGTATAGTCCTCGTCATAGTCATCAAAATCCTCATAATCGTCATATTCGTCCTCCGGAATATTATTCGGATTTTCTTCCATTTCGTTCAGCTTTGCCTTTATATAATCTATTCGGACAGTTTCGCCCATATCTTTATTCTCGTCGAAATTGTATTCGCTCATAATGTCACCTCATCAATAGTTGGGGTTTATACATTTTTCCTAAGTACCATTTTAAATGTTTACAGTCAAAATAGCAACAAAAATTATATTGACCTCACAAGCCGCATTTCTCTGTCTTTTCCTGCAATGCAGTTTTCAAATCTTTCCACAGCCGCCTCGGATATACATAACCGGCGTTTGTTATAATGTTCATTGCACAGCTTAAGGAATTTATAGGGATAAATAAGCATTCCTTTTACAACGTCGCTTTCTGCCGAGGTAATACTGCGGTATCTGCTGTAATTTTCAAGAATAAGCGATATTCCATATTCATCAGCGTTTCCGCTTTTTATATATTTTCTTATAAGATGTGCCAAATCAAGAATACTTAGGTCATATGTACAGCCGTCAAGACCGGAAATTATTATATTCCCGTTTTCGGTAATTCTTACATTATCATTCTTGAATGAGTTGTGGCACACGCAATATGCCTTTTCCGCCGCTGTACTTACGCCGAGATAATCGGATTTTTTCAGCAGCTCCTCCGCCATATTTATTCTTTCCGTATAATAGTCATAATATTTCATAATAAGAAGATCTATTGCGGAATAATTACCGTCGTTCTTTATTTTTCGTCTTATTCTCGAAAACTCGTTTAGTCTTTTCTCAAAAAGCTGTTCCAAAGAACCATAGGTTCTTCTCATTGTGTTATCCACAAAACCTTCGGCGGCATTGTGGAAAAACGCCAGTGCCGATGCCGCTTCGGATATATCTGAATTATCCTCCATATCCAGCCGTCTTGCCGGAATATATTTTATAAGCACATAGGCATTCTCGTCCATTCTGTAGCATGGCATATCCTCTGTTGTTCTGTAAGATATATCAACGCCGTTCATGCCTCTTGCCTTAAGATACTCCTTCAATATATATTCACGTTCAAGGCTTTCATCATCGGCATATGTTTTTTTAAGCTCAAGCATTCCTCTGTCCGTTTTGCATACAAGGCCCGTTCTTGTTCTGTATGCACTTATAAGCTTTATTCCAAACCCCTGCTGAAGTATTTTTGCATTTATATCCTCCATAATAATCCCTCCACCTCATACAGTATGCCTGTTTTACAATATTATGCGGCAGAAGGCATATTTATTATATTTCGGATAAATTACATATCGGCAAAATTATCGGTAACGAATTTTTCGAGCTGATCCTCGGTATTAAATTCCGGATTCTTATGAACCTCATCCAAAACGGCGGCAAGCACCGTACCGATTTTCTTTCCGTCGGTAACACCGAGCTCACGTATTTTTGTTCCGTTTATGGCTAAATCCTTAATAAATACAGCCTCTTTGTTTTCAATAACTTCATTATATATATTTTGTGCATTATCTGCATTCGGACGGTTTTCGGCCTCATAAAGCTTAAGCAGAAGCTCATAATCCTCACAGCCGATAACTGACGCAAGCCTTTTTGTCGAGTATTTATCTGTACAAGGCTCTTCGCTGTCATATTTCGTAAGCACAACAGCGGTTTTCATTGTTTTTGTATCAAATTTAAGCTTTTTAAAGAAGCTCTCAGCATTCTTTTCACCCATTCTTTTAACGAATACCGCCCATCTGAGCGAAGGATTTTTCTCTGCCGCCGCAAGCTCCTTATACATTTCAACACAGTTGTTTTTCAAGCTTTCGGCAAGCATGGGAAATATATTCTCCGTAAGACCGCTTTCGGCAAGAAAGCTAATTTTTTCGGGACGGTCGCTCATAATAAGCTTTTGCAGTTCCTCTCGTATTCTTTCGGCACTTATTTTTGAAATAAGCTCTGCATTATCTTTAAGTGCTTTCCATGTATCCTCTTCTATTTCAAAACCGAGCTGTGCCGCAAAGCGTACTGCCCTGAGCATTCTCAAGGCGTCCTCTTTAAAACGCTCATCAGCACAGCCGACTCCCCGTATACATTTCTTTTCTATATCAGCCATACCGCCGAAGGGATCAATAAAACCTTCCGAAGGATGGTATGCTATTGCGTTCATTGTGAAATCACGTCTTAAAAGGTCTTCATGTATATCTCTTGTGAATTCAACCTCGGACGGATGACGGCAGTCGGTATATTCGCCTTCTATTCTGTAGGTTGTCACCTCATATTTATCGTTTCCAATACGGACTGTTATCGTTCCGTGCTTTATTCCCGTATCATAAGTATTTTTAAAGCAGGCCTTTGTTTCCTCCGGCTTTGCCGAGGTTGTTATGTCCCAATCTCCCGGTGTTCTTCCGAGAATCATATCTCTTACACAGCCTCCGACAATATATGCCTCATATCCATGCGAATTCAGTGTTTTTATTATTTTTTCAGCCTTGCTGTCAATTTTGAAATTATTAAGCGGCATAATATCCTCCATATACAAATTTTTACTGTTATTTAATAATAACATAAAAGTTTTAAAAAAAATATAAAAATGTTAAAAAAATTGTTGACATTCATTTCAATACATGATAATATATTTCTTGCAGTTGAGAAAACAACTTCTCACAAAACAATTTAATATGTGCACCTTTAGCTCAGTTGGTAGAGCAACTGACTCTTAATCAGTGGGTCTGGGGTTCGAGCCCCCAAAGGTGTATCGCAGCGGCGAGGTTTTGCAAATGTTTAGGTTGTGGGGCCTCGTTGTTTTTTTGCGTATTTTTTATTGCCGCTTTTCTCCTTATATACTATTATATAATTAATATTATATTTAAGGAGGTAATTACCCATGGACGAAAAATTAATGCGCAGTCTTATAGATCCGGAGCTTCTTGACAATTATGACAAGTCTGCCGGCTTTGACCTGCGTCATCTTGATACCTTTAAGCCTGCCTGCGACAAACAGGAGCTTGCCAATCTAAAAGACGATCCCGATGTTCATATTTATGAAAAAATGATTCCCAGCCCGGAAGGTGCACCGGATATTAAGCTCCGTATTTACGAACCAACAGACAGAACAGCCGAGCCGCTTCCATGCGGTATGTTTTTCCACGGCGGTGGCTTTTTATTCGGAAGTGTATACAGACAGAACGATATGTGCGTGCGTATGTGCAAAAACGTAAATATGGTCGTTGTGTCCGTTGAATACAGATTATCGCCCATGTATAAGGCTCCTGCGCCCATTGAGGACGCTTATACAGCTCTTCTCTGGATAGACAAAAACCATAATGAGATTGGCATAGATAATACAAAAATCGCCATAACCGGATTAAGTGCCGGAGGCTGTGTAACTGCCGCTCTTGCCCTTATGACAAGAGACAGAAAAGGCCCTAAACCCGTTTTACAGATTCCGTTATATGCAATGCTTGACCATAAGGCAGATACTTATTCACAGCATGCCGTAACAAGTGAAAAGGTATGGTGCTATAATTACAGTAAAATCGCATGGGATACATATATAGAAAAAGGCACTGAATTAAATTACTACATGTCACCTATTCTTGCCGATGATTTGTCAGATCTTCCGCCTGTATTCTCGTTTATAGGCACAGTTGATCCTCTTCTTGACGAAAATATCGAATATTGGAACAAGCTTATTCGTGCAGGCATACCTGTAGAATATCACATATTCCCCGGCTGTTATCACAGCTTTGAAATAGCCGTTCCGGATTCACATTACGGAAAAATGGCATACGAGCTTATGTATTCAGCTTTAAGACGAGCATTTGGTACAGAAAAATAATTTTATACACAAAACAGGCTGTATTATCCACATGATATACAGCCTGTTTATCCATTTCTACACATATTCAATTAGTACTTCCATTCTATTTAATGCTTATTTTCAAACTCCAAATTTTGATTTTAGATTAATTCTTACATTATATTAACAGCAAGCTTTTGTACAGGAGTTCCGTTCGTATACAAATTCATATAAACATTGGTGCATTTTTTATACTGTGCAAATGTTTTTCTCGCCTGGCATTCATCGCAATATACCTTCCAACAGCCACAGCATTTGCAGTTGCGTCCGGAATTTTCAATAAAGCCGATAACATCGCCAAGCGGATAACCGAGAAAAACGCCAATCTCATGCGGAAATTCAAAGCTGTCTGTTATTCTGTGCTTAAGTCTTGCCAAAACATTTTCAAGCCTGTTGACCGTATAACCGTATCTTTCAAGAAACTTAACCACATGAATATCCATAAAAGTTTTCAACAATCTTGCCTTTCTATATACATAAATAAGTGCACGATTTCCGTTTCTTTTCATAACCGATACTGTTATGCCTTTATTTCTAAGCTCAAGATTGCAATTTTTAACTTCGTCAAGCAATTCAACATCAGTTTCAAATTCATAGGTAAACATATTTGCCGTTTTAAGTCCGGCTAATGTAGGTGAACAAAATCTGATTAAGCATTTTTCAAGCATGCACATTCTCCATTCTCTGAACAACTGTTACAGTGTTCTTTAAGTATCTCATGAAGTGCATTGGCACTGCTTGTGTGGATTCTCGCTACGCATGTACCGCATTTCTTTGCTTCCTGTAAAGCACAGCATGTCATGCTATGTGAAACTGTATTTGTAAAAACAACAAGTAAGTCGGGCTGTCCGATTTTTCTTTTAAGTGAGCTTGCCTCTTTTGTAAATACCTTAGCCTTATAGCCATAAGTTTTGCAAATCTGCTGATACTGTCTTTCCATTCTTTCGTTTCCACCTATAATTACAACACTCATATTTTCATCACCTTTCCATTTATCGTTAGCTATAACTAACATTAAGTTTTTTTATTAGGCGGACTTATAAAGCCCGCCTATATTGATTTTAATTAATTTTGTTTATTTGCAACCATGGTTGCAGCCACCGCATGAACCACAGTTTCCGCCGCAAATATGCTTACCTTCTTTACGATCCTTATGTAAGCTTTTAATTATAAGAATCACAATAGCAATTATAATTACTGCTCCGATTAATGTGGACATACAATCGCCTCCGTTTTAATTAGTTTCTTGCAGCAGCATCTACTGAAGAAAGCTGGTTTACATTCTTTTCCTGGTATCCTTTTCTGAAAAGGAGATACAGGATTATTACAAGGACTATTACTGCAGCTACTGTACCAACACCAAATGCTACCTGTCCTGTTGCAAGACCAACAAGCTGATATACGATTAATGCGATTGCATAAGCGAATACGCACTGATAACCGATTGCACCCCAAGTCCATTTAGCGTTGTTCATCTCTCTCTTGATAGCTCCGATTGCGGCAAAGCAAGGTGCGCAGAGAAGGTTGAAGATAAGGAATGAGTAAGCTGTAAGCTGTGTGAAGTGCTGAGCAATGTTACCGAGGTCACCAAATGCACCTTCTTCTACAAGCTCAAGAGCATCTCCGGAAACTGCATAGAGTGTACCGAATGTACCAACAACTTCTTCCTTAGCAACAAGACCAAGTACTGTTGCAACTGCTGACTGCCAGTTACCGAATCCAAGAGGTCTGAAGATTATTGCTATCGTATTACCGATATTAGCAATGATTGAAGCATCAATATCCTCTACCATTCCGAAGCCTTCTGCTGTGAAACCAAAGCTTGAAAGGAACCATACTGCGATTGATGAAAGTGTAATGATTGTGCCGGCTTTCTTAATGAATGACCAGCCACGTTCCCAAGTACCTCTGAGTACGTTCATTACTGTAGGTTTATGGTATGCAGGAAGTTCCATAACGAAGGGAGCGGGATCGCCTGCAAATATTTTTGTTTTCTTAAGAATAATACCTGAAATAACGATTGCAGCAATACCTATAAAGTAAGCTGAAGGAGCAACCCAAGACGCACCACCGAAGATAGCACCTGCCATTAAAGCAACGATAGGCATTTTAGCACCGCAGGGAATGAATGTTGTTGTCATAATTGTCATCTTACGGTCTCTGTCCTGCTCGATTGTTCTTGATGCCATAACACCGGGAACACCACAACCTGTGCCGACAAGCATAGGAATGAAGCTCTTTCCCGAAAGTCCGAAACGACGGAATATACGGTCCATGATGAATGCAACTCTGGCCATGTATCCACAGTCTTCAAGGATGCAAAGCATAAGGAAGAGTACAAGCATCTGAGGAACGAAGCCAAGAACGGCACCAACACCGCCTACGATACCGTCAACAACAAGTCCTGTGAGCCATTCAGCACAATTTGCATTTTCCATAAGTGTCTGAACACCGGGGCTGATGATTTCTCCGAAGAGTGTATCGTTTGTCCAGTCGGTAAGAATACTGCCGACTGATGAAATTGCTATGTAATATACAAGCCACATGATACCTGCAAATATAGGAAGTGCAAGCCATCTGTTTGTAACAATTCTGTCGATTTTATCAGATGTTGACATCTCGCCTACTTTGTTCTTCTTATAGCAGTCGTTTATAATCTTTGAAATCCATTCGTATCTTGCAAATGTAATTATTGATTCAGCATCGTCATCAAGCTCTTTCTCACAAGCGTCAATGTCGCCTTCGATGTGCTTGAGTGTTTCCTGTGGAAGATTAAGCTGTTCAAGAACCTTCTCATCTCTTTCGAAGATTTTGATTGCATACCATCTCTGCTGTTCTTCGGGAAGGTTATGAAGAGCTGCCTCTTCGATATGAGCGATTGTGTGCTCTACACAGCCTTCAAATGTATGAAGGGGAATTGTTTTTCCGTTCTTCGCCATTTTGATTGCTTCCTCAGCAGCCTCCATTGTTCCTTTTTCTCTGAGGGCAGAGATTTTGCAAACCTTAACGCCAAGTTCTTTTTCAAGTCTTTCAATATTAATCTTGTCGCCGTTCTTTTCAACAACGTCCATCATGTTGATTGCAACGACAACAGGAATACCAAGCTCTGTAAGCTGTGTTGTAAGGTAAAGGTTTCTCTCAAGGTTTGTACCGTCGATGATGTTAAGAATAGCATCGGGACGTTCACCGATAAGATAATTTCTTGCTACAACCTCTTCAAGTGTGTAAGGTGAAAGAGAATAAATACCGGGAAGGTCAGTGATTGTTACATCTTTGTGGCCTTTGAGTCTACCTTCTTTTTTCTCTACTGTAACGCCGGGCCAGTTTCCTACAAACTGATTAGAGCCTGTCAGCGCATTAAATAATGTTGTTTTACCACAGTTGGGATTTCCCGCCAGGGCAATTCGTATATTCATAAAACTGTTCTCCTCTCAGGTTATTATTAACCAATTTTTACCCTTTAATTTATAGAGCATATACGCCCTAAGCATTGATTACTCAACTTCTATCATTTCAGCGTCGCCTTTACGGATTGAAAGCTCATAGCTTCTAACCGTAATTTCAAGCGGATCTCCGAGTGGTGCAACCTTTCTGAGATAAACAGATACGCCCTTTGTGATACCCATATCCATTATTCTTCTTCTTACCGCACCGTCACCATGGAGCTTTTTAACAACTACTGTTTCGCCGATTTTCATGTCCTTCAGTGTTTTCATCTTTCATTTCTCCTTAAACCATAATCTTTAATGCCATTTCTTTGCTTATCGCAACTCTCGCTTCTTTGACCTGGACAATAAGATTGCCGCCCATCACAGAAACAACTTTAATTTCTCCTCCGACAACAAAGCCAAGCTTTTCAAGAAACTGTTTTGTTTCTGTCTGACCGCCGATTTTTCTTATTAACCTTGTCTCTCCGACATTGACCATTGATAAAGGCATACTATCACCTCTTAAGTTAGCATTATATAACATTAATTCAAAAAATAAATTAGGTTTCCCTAACTTTGCTTTATTTATATTAGTATATGCTAACTATTTTGTCAACATTTTTTTACTCTATTTTTTAAATAATATTTAAGATTTTTTCCATTAACAATTCGTCTTTTTGCTGATATAATATGCCCAAGGAAGGGAGATATGTATAATGAAGAAAAATTATTTCAAAAAATATACAGCACTTTTAATGGCATCAGCCATTGCCGTAGGAGTTTCGGCATGTACAAAAAGCTCTGATAATACTGCAAATAACGACACAAAAACCGAGCAGTCTGCGGAGGAAAATAATACTGCCGACAGAACCGATTTTGTAATAGACGAGACTTCCGAAAACGCACTTCCGGAAGACGCACAAAATATGATTGAGCCTATGGAGGTCATAATGACCTGTATGATTGAAAACAACTATCTTTATGATGCGGAAAATCCTGATTTCTTCTGGGCGGCTGTCCATTATATGTGCGGAATATGCGGTCTTAACGATGCCTATGCTGTTGTGGATACCGAAAAGGGAACTCTCACAATGCCCAAGGAAGATGTAATAAAATACGCACAGGTTGCATTTGCGAACTATAACGATTTATATGAAATACCGGATTCTTCAAAAGACAGCGTTAAATACGATAAGGATAGCGAAACTTATATATTCAACATCGGCGACAAGGGTATCACCGAGCCGGTTATGAATTCCGTAACAGAAAACGGCGACGGAACTTATACGGTAGCTGTTGACCTTATGGATCCCACAGATAATACTCTTATTGCCGAATGTGAATTTGTTCTTGCAGAAAACACTAATGCCGATGAAAATTCAGAATATAAATATTCAATCAAATCCGCAAAACTCACAAATACAGAAGGTGTTGAAACCGATACCGAAAATCAGTAAATCTTTTGACAGACAAAAACAGCACAGCAGTTTATTGACTGCTGCGCTGTTTTTTGATTAATTCAATGTTTTAAGATTTTCTTCAACAAAATCCCAGAAACGTGGCAGATCCACGCCTGTTCCGACAAGTGCATTCGGTGCTTTGCCTGACCTTCCTAATGAATGTATACGAAAAAGGATACCTAAATTCCGGTATCCTCTCTCTTTCCCCAAACTTATTCCCTTTCGGAAATATCTATATAAATTACTTATATAAACTTATTTATTTGCAAGACCCATTTTCTCTTCACAGAATATTCTGCTGTCCATTAATTTGACTTCACCGTCTGTTTTAGGTACAAAGCCCATAAGATCTGTTATCTGTGTCTTTATATCTATTCCGGGTGCTACTTCCTTAAGATATACACCGTCTTTTCTAAGCTCGAAGACAGCTCTTTCTGTTATATAGAGTACAGGCTTTGATGCTTCTGCCGCATATTTTCCGCTGAATGTAATCTGCTGTACTTCTTTAACGAATTTGCTTTCCTTGCCTTCGTTTGTTATTACAAGCTTGCCGTTTTCGATTTTTGTTTTAAGTCCGCCGGCTGTAAATGTTCCGCAGAAGCATACCTTCTTCGCATTCTGTGAAATATTGATAAATCCGCCGCAGCCTGATACTCTTGTGCCGAATTTACTTACGTTTACGTTACCTGTTTCGTCTGCCTGCGCAAGTCCGAGGTATGCAATGTCAATACCGCCGCCGTCATAGAAGTCGAACATAAAGCTCTGGTCAAAATAGCAGTCTGCATTTCTTGATGCACCAAACTGTGTTCCACCCATAGGAATACCACCGACAGGGCCTGCCTCAACGGTAAGTGTCATATAATCGCCTATGCCTTCTTCATTTGCAACCATAGAAACATATTCAGGAACACCGATACCAAGGTTTACAACAGAGCCTTCCGTAAGCTCCATAGCGGCACGACGTCCGATAATCTTTTTAGCTGTAAGAGGTGCCATTTCTGTATTTCCGCCTGCAACCGCTCTTGCCTCACCTGTAAATGTAGGGTCATATTCGCAGTCAAAGCACTGCTGATGGTCAATAGGCTCACTTACAACAACAGCGTCAACAAGTATTCCGGGAACCTTTACAAGCTTAGGATCAAGTGAACCTGCCGCAACAACCTTTTCAACCTGGAATATTACAATACCACCGTTGTTTCTTGTTGCCTGTGCCATTGAAAGCGCATCGCAGGGTGTAACTTCTTTCTGGAGTGAAACATTGCCTGTTTCATCTGCATATGTTCCTCTGAGTAAGCACACATCAATAGGGAAAGGTTTATATAAAAGAAGCTCTTGTCCGTGAATGTTGATTACTTCAACAAGCTCTTCTTTTGTAACATCATTGATTTTACCGCCTTCTATTCTGGGATCAGCAAATGTTCCTATACCTACATTAGATATAGTTCCAATTTTTTTAGCCGCCATATCTCTGTACATCTGGCATATAATACCCTGAGGAAGGTTATAAGCTTCGATTTTATTTTCAAAAGCAAGCTGGCCAAGCTTCGGAGCCATGTTCCAATGGCCTGCGATTACTTTTTTCACAAGACCTTCATGTGCAAAATGGTCTGAACCTCTGCCGTCACGGTTTCCCTGTCCTGCCGCGTATATATAAGTAAGGTTTTTAGGTGAACCTGTTTCAAGAAATCTGTTTTCAATAGCCTTTGAAAGTGTTTCGGGGCTTCCGCTTCCTACAAAACCGCCTGTTGCAATGGAATCACCGTCTTTAACGAGCATAGCTGCCTCTGCTGCCGTTAATACTTTTACTTTTCTCATATAAATACTTCCTCCTCCGGGGATAATATTCCCATTGTTTATTATGCTGATTATTTTTTGAATTTATGTCAATAAGTCGTTCATATTTTTTAATATTATAAAATAGTAATCCGTTATTTGGAATGAAATCAAACGGCATTTGCTTTAATCAACTTGCATTAAAATGACTTTTTGACATTTTTTAAAGTCAACTTGACAAAAATATTCGTATTGTATCTTTACAAATACACTTTTTTGAATTATAAATATATATATACTTAATACTCAAAAGGCGGTGATTGCAATGAGCAGATACGGAGAATTATTGAAAACACTTATCAAGTTCACTGATATAAAGATGTCAACAGTTGCAGATAATCTCGGTTATGACGTTTCATATATAAGCAAATGGTGCAACAAGTCAAAGCTTCCGGCAGGACGTGTTTCCAACGAGGTAAATCGAAACCTTGCAAAACTGTTTTCGGACGAAATACTCAACCAGAATGAGCTTAGCAGCTTTTGCTCGGAATTTTCTGTTATCGTGTCTGAAGACAAGCTGGAAAACTACTTATATAACGCCCTTAAGGACGCTTTTAAAAAATCCGAAGGCGAATCCGAGGCTCCCGGAAGAAAAACAACCTACAACACAAGAACTCTTGTTTATCAGCGTGAGCTTTCAGACTTTTTTGACAAGGAGCTTTTCAATATTTTATACTCATCGGCTGAACCGGTGGAAATGCTCTGTACCTTCAATATATTTGATTATATAAACACAAGCGAATTATCCGACAATCCGATTGTTAACTCACCTATTCATGTAAAACTCGGAATAGCAACAGAAAATGTCTCAAAAAAGGACTTTTTCTCTCTGTATAATTTAATAAATAAATATCATTACATATCCTTTGATTTTTACGACAATTCCGGCTTCGGAAACCAGAATCTAATAGTAATAAAGGATAAAATTGCTGTAATCTGTCCTACGGACGGACACGGAAACATATCCGTTGCCGTAATAATAAACGATCCAGAAAAGGTTCAGACCATTTATGAGCGTACAAAGGCTCTTTTCAGAATAAATCATATGCTCATAATTGCCACTACCGCAAAGGAAATGATGCAGACAGGTTACCGCAGCAGCTTTTACGCATATGGCGATTTTCAGATGTTCATGGCAAGAGGCTTTGAATTTCTTATACCGCCGGAACTCATTGATTCTATCGTAAAATCAGCCTACGAACAGGGCTTTGACGAATCAACGGAAAAGTTTTTAAGAAAGCTGATAGTAACATGGGATGATATATTTTCAAAGGAAAAAGCGGATTTCTTCATACTTAAATCCACAATACTCAAATATATTGATGATGGAGAATTGTATTTCACAGACATTCTTCACCGTATGTCCGTAAGCGAGAGAGAAGCACATATCAAGCATGTACTTGAAATATGCAAGAAAAACCCCAATCTTAATTTCTATGTTATTGATGATGAAAATATAAACTATCCTCAGCAGAATTACTATTTTGCCATGTTTAATAATCATAAAAAGCTTTTCCTCAAAAATACAAAGCATTTCTATACCAAAATGGGACCTCAGTTTTACAGCATACTGAACGAATCACTTATAAACAACATTACCGATGCGGTAGCATCTATAAAAGACCTGCCTATATGCACACACTATCCGGCAGAGGCTCTTCAGTCCTTTATGGACAGATACGGCGGTATGGTTTACAAAATGCTTTCACTTAACGAACTTAACGACTTATGCAAATAAAAAAATCCTGTATTGCATACAACGCAATACAGGATTTTCTTTTCATACGGCCTATTATCCGAATAAATATTTGTGCTTATCCTGCATAGTTACAAGAAGAAGCTCGATATTCTTATCAAGGTCGTTATTCTTGGATATATCATATATTCTTACATCATTCAGACGAACCTTAAACCTCGTTCCGCCAAGAGGTAAACAACCTCTGTTTGTACTCTCGTTAAAATCCTTTTCGCTTCTGAATATTGTAAATTTATCCTTATACGGTGCTGAATTATACGGACAGAATGTTTTACAGTTACCACATTCGTTGCATAAACGGTCAATATGAACTATCTGCTTTCCTACGCCTTCAACATTTACAACAACATTGGCTCTGTTGGGACACACATCCACACAGCATTCACAAACCACATTGCATGCAAGACATCTGTCGCCTTCAACTGATTTCGGCATTGAAAGAATACCCTTCTTTGCGACTGCCTCTTCCTCTGTCTGCTTTGTCTCTTCGGGAATAACGGCTGTTATCTCTTTTCCTGTTATCTCCTCAACAAATTTCTTTGCATCGGCTATGCCTTCAACAACTGTTGCAGGTCCTCTGAATGCATCTCCGGCAACATATACATTCTGCACATTTGTACAGAAGGAAGGTCTGCCCTTTTTATCAACGGCAATTCCCTGTGCCTCAAAATATTCGCTGTCAACGGCTTCACCTACTGCCACAATAACCATATCTGCGTCTATATCATAAAGCTCATCTGTTTCAACAGGACTTCTTCTGCCGCTTTCGTCCGGCTCGCCGAGAACCATTTTTCTGACTGTAAGCTTTCCGTTTTCATGCTTAACCGGTGCGGCAAGCTCAACAAACTTAACTCCGTCATACTGTGCAAGCATAAGCTCCTCTTCATCGGCCGGCATATATTTCTTCGTACGTCTGTATACAATATATACATTTTCAACACCGTCACAGCGTTTTGCGGCTCTTGCTGCGTCCATTGCGGTATTTCCACCACCGATTACGGCTATGTTCTTACCGTATCCGGCTGTTTCTCCGGCTTTAACCTTTTTGAGGAATTCTATTACATTAATACTGTCTATATCAAGCTTACCGGGCTTTTCGGCTCCGACACAATAAATAATATGTGTATAGCCTGCTTCCTTAAGCTCATTTAATGACGGAGCAGGTGTATTAAGCTTAATTTCGGCACCCATTTTTTCCATAAGCTTAATATCGTTGTCGATAGCCTCATCACTTATTCTGAAAGAAGGAATTACGTTTCTTACAATACCGCCGAGCTTGCCTTCCTTCTCGAATATTGTAGCCTTTATTCCTTCTCTTCCGAGGAAGAACGCCGCCGCAATACCTGTCGGACCGCCGCCGACTATCGCTACATTTTTATCCGATGAAGCCACAGGTGTATCAAGCTTTTCCATTAACTGTGCATATCCGTTTTCAGCCGCAGTAAGCTTTGTTCCTCTTATAAGCACAGACTCTTCATAGAAGTTTCTTGTGCATTTGCTCATACAGCGGTGTGAACAGATTGTTCCCGTAATGAACGGAAGAGGATTTTTAGCCGTAATAACCTCAAGCGCCTCTGTGTAAAGACCTTTTTTACATAATTCTATATATTCCGGAATATCCTGACCTATTGGACAGCCACCCTTACAAGGTGCTGTAAAACAGTTAATAAGCGGAACTTCCTTATCAAGCTTTCTGTTGGGAATAGGTTTAACCGGCTTTACATGGTGAATATCGGTTTTTGCTTTTTCCGAAAGCTCTGCAACCATATCGCAGTTTACACCGTCAAAATCCTTAAACTCACATTTTTCAAGGCTTTCCGCCATCTGTGTCAATCTCTGGTATCCGCCCGGCTTAAGTATTGTTGTTGCAACGGTAACAGGCCATATGCCTGCCTCAAAAAGCTTATTTATGTTGAAATAATCAGCACCGCCGGAATAGCTTATTCTCATCTTTCCGTCAAACGCCTTTGAAATTCTGTTTGCCATTTCTATTGTTAAAGGATAAAGAGCCTTTCCGCTCATATACATTTCTTCGGAAGGAAGCTCTCCGGCCTTAACATCAACCGGGAATGTATTTGAAAGCTTAAGACCGAACTCAAGCCCGTTGTCCTCTGCAAGCTTTTTAAGCCGTGTAAACATAGGAATTGCGTCTTCATACTGCAAATCCTCATTGAAATGGTGTTCATCAAAGGCTATATAGTCATAGCCCATTGAATCAAGTGTTTCTCTTGCCGTTTTATAGCCCAGAAGAGTAGGATTGCATTTAACAAAGGTATTAAGCTTTTTCTCTGTGATAAGATATGAAGCTATTCTTTCGATTTCATCGGGAGGACAGCCATGAAGTGTCGAAAGAGTCACACTATTGCATATATTAGGTGAAATTTTACTTATAAGCATTCCTTTATCGGGAAATGCCTCTCTTAAAATAGCCTTATAGCCAATCCAATAAGGCAATGTTTCCGCATTTTTTAATCCATCTATAAATTTATCTACCTTTTCACCCTTTATGCCCTTAAGGTCATAGCCGACACTCATGTTGAACACAACTCCGTCAGCGTCACCGATTCCGAGTGCATCGCTTAGAACCTTTATAAGCATCCATGCCTTAACATATTCGTCCACTGCCTGTGTAACCGTAAGCTCTGTTGACCACTCGCAGTTATAGCCTTCGTCGTCGGCAAGAATACAAGGTCTTGCTATGCACTTTGCAAGCTCATCTCCGTCCATCTCCTGTACGGTTTTAAGCTCAAAAAATCTTGCTCCGGCAAAATATGCCGCAATTATATTCTGTGCAAGCTGTGTATTCGGGCCTGCCGCAGGGCCAAACGGTAAATCAAGCTTTTCTCCGAATATGCTTAATGCTTTGTCGTTGCTCTTTTTATAAAAGCGGTTAATTCCAAAAACCGTTTCGTTTGCCTTATATTCCTTCAATGCCCAGCTTAAAAGCTGTCTTAAAGGAATAGGTGTCATTTTTTCACTCATACCTTTTTCTCTCCTTTATCAATAAATAATCAGCCGTTAATCTTTTTCCACAAATCTTTCGCGGCTTTGAGTATTTCAGCATTTATTCTTTCTTCGTCAATTCCGACGAGCTCTCTGTCTTTCATAAGCACTCTGCCGTTTGCAACGGTTGTTATACAGTTTCTGCCGTTCATGCCGAACATCATATGTCCGTCGATATTTTTATCGGAGAACGGTGTATACGGCTTATATTCCATAACGATTATATCTGCCGCAGCTCCGGCTTTAAGAATACCGATAGGCTCGTCAAAATATCTTGCTCCTATTGCGGCATTATTCTTAAAAAGCATATCGGTTACCTCGCACCAGCCGACATTAGGCATTTTTGCATTATGTCGCTGTATTGCAAGAGCGGCCTTAAGGCTTTCGAGCATATCATGTGTATATGCGTCTGTGCCAAGACCAACCAATATGTCCTTCTTAAAAAAGTCAAGCACAGGTGAACAGCCAACCGCATTGCCCATATTTGATTCGGGATTGTTTACAACCATTGTATCGGTTTCTCTTATAAGCTCCATTTCAGCTTCATTTACATGTATACAGTGTCCAAGAATTGTTTTAGGGCCAAGAATTCCTTTATCATAAAGTCTTTCAACAGGACGCTTTTTGTACTTCTCCCAAGTATCCTCAACATCGTTGGGGCCTTCCGAAACATGAATATGGAAACCTGTCATTCCATTGTTCATTTCAACGCATTTTTCAAGCGTTTTATCGGAAAGCGTGAACGGTGCATGCATGCCGAACATAGCCTTAAGCATACCGTCAGGCTCAGTTATCATATGTTTAATAAAGTCATAGTTTTCCTTTATTGCCTGTGAACATTTGAATTCGCCGTCTCTATCGCTAACCTCATAGCACAGACAGCTTCTTACTCCCAACTCCTTTGCCACATCGGCTATTTCAAAGAGGGATCCTGGTATATCGCAATAGCTTGCATGATGATCAAAAATAGTAGTAACACCATTTTTTATACACTCTATATATGTTGCATAGGCAGATGCTCTTGTGCCTTCAAGATTGAGCTTTCTGTCCAAATTCCACCACATACCATCAAGCACTTCATAGAAGTTAGTCGGATTATATCCGTTTATCGAAAGTCCTCTTGCAAGCGCACTGTAAATATGCGTATGGGCATTTATAAAAGCCGGCATTATAACATTGCCGTGTGCGTCTATTATTTCAGCATTGGGATATTTAAGCTTAAGAGTAAGATCGTCACCAACCTCAACTATTTTATTTCCCTCAACAACAACACCGCCATCCTCAAAATAAGGATTTTCGCTGTCTCTTGTGATAAGTCGTCCGTTTGTAACCAGAAACATTTAATATCCCTCCAATATCCGAGTTTTTTAATCTGAAAAATATTTTTAATCAATAAATAAATTTTATAATATTTTCATAAAAAAAGCAATGCAAATAAGGTTATATTGGGGTATTTGTAAACATTGAAATATATGTTATACTCATATTGCAGAAAACGGAGGTATTTTAAATGCTAAGATTCAACAATGACTACAACGAAGGAGCTCACGAAAGCATACTCAAAAAGCTTGCCGAAATAAACATGAACCAGATCGGCGGCTATGGCGAAGACGAATACTGCGATGAGGCAAGAGATATTATAAAAAAATTATGTGACGCTCCCAGTGCGGACGTTCATTTTCTCGTAGGCGGAACACAGACAAATCTTACAGTAATAGCGGCGGCATTAAGACCATATCAATGTGCCGTATGTGCAACAACCGGACACATAAACGTACACGAAACCGGTGCTATTGAGGCAACGGGACACAAGGTTTTTGCCGTTCCTTCGGACAACGGAAAGCTTACCGCCAAAATGATAGAAGAGGTTTACAACAAGCATTGGTCAGATGATGCACATGAGCATATCGCACAGCCCAAGCTTGTATACATATCCGAATCAACGGAAATAGGAACAATATATACAAAAATGGAACTTGAGGAAATATATACAGTATGCAAAAAATGCGGTATGTATCTCTTCCTGGACGGTGCAAGGCTTGCCTATGCCATTGCAGGCGAAAAGAACGACCTTGATTTTAAAACAATAGCCGCAAACTGCGATGTATTTTATATAGGCGGAACAAAATGCGGTGCATTGTTCGGAGAGGCTGTTGTCATTACAAACGATACTCTTAAACAGGATTTCCGATACATGATTAAGCAGAAGGGCGGAATGCTCGCCAAAGGCTGGCTTTTAGGCGTTCAGTTCTCGGAGCTTCTCCGTGACGGACTTTATTTAAAGCTTGCGGAAAGAGCGGACAGGCTTGCAATAAAAATAAGAAATGCGGCTTTGGAAAACGGCTATAAGCTTTACTATGACAGCTATACAAACCAGCAGTTTTTCGTTATGTCAAACAAAACCTATAACGAATTGAGCAAAAAATATGTTTTCTCAACAGAGGCAAAGCCGGACAACGACCACATTGCGGTTCGTATATGCACAGACTGGGCAACAAAAGAGGAAAACGTAGACCAATTAATAAAGGATATGGCTATCTATAAATAAAGGAGGAATTTTATGAAACTCGGTGTTATCGGCGGAGCCGGACTTCTCGGCTCAACCTCTGCGTATCTTGCAGGCATGAAGGGCTATCTTGACGAAATCAAGCTTGTTGACATCAAGGAAAACCTTGCCAAATGTCATGTAATGGATATGGGACAGGCCTTTGCGGCTTTTTCAAAAACAAAGGTCAGCTATGCCGAATATAAGGATCTCGGCGATTGCGACATCATTCTGATTTCCGCAAGCATACCGGAGCGAAAGGTAAGCGACAGAATGGAATATCTCCGTGACAACATGAAGATAGTAAAGCCAATATGCGAGCAGATAAAAGCCAACTGCAAAGAGGCTGTCATAATAAACGCAACAAATCCCGTTGACATATTCAACTATATCATATGGAAAGTTCTCGGCTGGGACAGAAAGAAAATTCTCGGCTTTAACGGAAACGACACCTACCGTCTTAAATGGGCAACAGCAGAAATAACAGGTAAGGAATTCGGCAAAATAGACGGCTTCTGTATCGGAGAGCATGGAGTCAACAAAATAAACCTCTATGATCAGATGACCTATGACGGAAAAGCTCTCGTTCTTTCGGATGCAGACAAAAAGGCAATCGAGGACGTAACAGCAAACTTCTTTGCGGAATTTCAGGCTCTCGACAGCGGAAGAACCTCCGGCTGGACCTCTGCGGTGAACATAGAAGAGCTTATAGAGGCTGTGGCAACAAACTCCGGAAAGAAAATAGAATGTTCTTCTGTTCTTTTAGGCGAATACGGTTATGCGGATGTATCCTTCGGAATACCTGTTTCAGTCGGAAAAGAAGGTATAATAAGCTATGAGCTTCCCGAACTTACCACCGAACAGAAATATAAGCTTGATGGAATTGCAAAAACAATGAAGGAAACATTGAATAAAGTAGATTTTTAAAAAATAACAGTGGCAACAGCTTTTAAGTCTGTATGTCACTGTTTTTATATTAGAGTATTACAAAAGCTTTATCCTTTTTCCGTCCGTCTTTGGCGTTATAACACCTATCCTCTGTGCAGAAGGAACTGCCGTTTTCAGCTCCTCATAAAATCTGTCTGCGTCCGTTTCATCAACGGCAATAAGCAATCCTCCGGCAGTCTGCGGATCGAAGAGCATATCCTGTATATAAAGTTCGGTATTTCCTTCATCTACATAGCTTTCCGCATAGCTTCTGTTGCGGTAAAGTCCTTCCGGGAGCACTCCCATTTTCGCCAATGACTTTGCTTCTTCTATAAGGTCAATGTCAGCCGTATGTATTTCCGCATTTACCTCCGAGCCCTGAACCATTTCCAGAAGATGTCCCATAAGGCTGAAACCAGTTACATCTGTGCAGGCATGTATCTTGTATTTTATCATAACATCTCTTGCACTCTTGTTCAAGGTTGTCATAATCGAATATGCAAGCTTTTCGCTTTCCTCTGAAACTATTTCCGCCTTCATACCTGTAGTGAGTATGCCTATACCGATCGGCTTTGTGAGAAACAGCACATCTCCGACCTTTGCACCGCTGTTGGTTATGACCTTATCAGGATTTATAAAGCCCGTTACCGCCAGACCATATTTAGGCTCTTCATCAAATATCGAATGTCCTCCGGTTATTATTACGCCTGCCTCATATGCCTTATCATAGCCGCCTCTCAATATCTCATGCACATGCTCCTTATCCATGGACTTAGGCACAGCCATTATATTAAGTGCAAGTTTTGGCTCTCCGCCCATGGCATATATATCGGACATGGCATTTACCGCCGCTATCTGTCCGAAGATATACGGATCATCGGCTATCGGCGGAAAGAAATCCACCGTCTGCACAATAGCCGTATCGTCATTTATTTTATAAACCGACGCATCATCGCTTTTATCGAAGCCCACAAGCAGTCTTTCGTCCTTAACAACCTTTATATCCGACAAAAGCTGTGCAAGAACTCCTGCTCCTACCTTTGCTCCACAGCCGGCACAGCTTGCCAGCTTTGTAAGCTTTATATTATTATCCATATTTAATCCTCCTTAAGTGCAAGACATGCCTCAAGAACTCCGCCGCCGACCGCAAGTGCCTTGTCCGAAACACAGTAGCAATGTTCTATTTTGCATCTCGGATCGACATCTCCGCTTTTCATACCCCTAAAAACAGGCGTATTTTCGGGAAGTATTCCTCTCAGCACTCCGCCTATAAGGCATCTGACAGGCTCATCATCAACATATGCCACAATCTGTCCTGCATCAACAACATCACCTATATTGCAGACAGGTCTGAAAACTCCGTCCTTTACGGCTCTTATTATTCTTTCGACCGTATAACCGCCTATGTTTCCCGGAACACCTGTGTTTTCTGCCGCAAAGCCTTCCTTTATCACTCTGCCAAGATAATGTCCTCTCTGAGTTTCAATAACGGCATGGCAGTCCTTTCCGGCACAATAGCCCGGACCGACAGCAATTACAACAGGCGCATCTGTTATTTTTGTTCCGACATTTCTTTTGGCAAGCACCGCATCAATAAGGAAATCCGGCTTAAAAAGCTTAACGCTTTCCGCCTTTTCATCTGCCATAACCGCAATGTTTCCTTCTTTTATTATCTCCAATGCCTCTTCTGTATTTTCTGCCTTAAACGCCGTAACATCTTCGACCTTCATGCTTCCGTTCACAAGTGCCTGTGAAAAGCATACAGTTCTTCTGATTGCCGTAGGATGCTCAATATCCAGCATAACTATATCAAATTTAGCATGCTTAAGTCTTAACGCTATTCCGGAGGCAATATCTCCTGCACCTCTTATTACCGCAAACATACCAATCTTCCTTTCATTATCTCGCCTGCATAAACAGGCTTATTTATATATCGTGCAATGTCTTTTGCATTTTCCGTATCTTTTTCTGTTCCGACCTGATTTATAACTATAACGTCACCGAGATTTTCCTTATTAATTGCCTCTGCCGCTGTCTGCGGAGAAACAATATCGGTTATATTACCTTGAACGATTTCTGCATAAAGCTCCGGTCTGTGACAGACCTCGGAAATTTTTCTGCCTATTCCGCTTATGCCGACAACCAGTATAACCTTATCCGTGCCATTCGGTATAACAGGCTCATAATCATTATGTGCCTTAAGCGGCATATGCTTTGAGCCGTCTGCCTCAGCAATGACGTAATCGGCAAGCCTGATAAGTCTTTCAAAGGGAATGTCCGACGAAGTAAGCTTATTGTTTTCTGCCGTTTTTCCTATACATACAACATTTTCATTCCTAAAAGCATCTAATATGTCTTTCTCTGACGGTGATACAAGTGTTATAATATTTTCGGGAGGATATATATGTGTAGTTGTACATATGATTACCTTTCCTTTTTGGGAAAGCTCCTTTGCAAGCTTAAGCATAAGCGTTGTTTTGCCTCCACTGCCTATTATTGCAGTAATTCCTTTTTTAATATCCAGAATATCAGAGAGCATAACAACCACCGCCAATCATTATTTTAATAAAAGAATAACACCTTTAAGGAGTGTTGACAATGGAAAACCAATCGAACGATTTAAGTGCAAAAATAAGAATACATTTCTTTACAACCGACAAATGCTTCGGCCCCGGCATATATGAACTGCTCGAAAATGTTCGTCAATACGGCTCTCTACGTTCTGCCGCCACAAGCATGAACATGGCATATTCAAAGGCATGGAAAATGGTCAAGCTCTGCGAGGAAAATCTCGGTTTTAAACTTTTAATATCAACGACTGGGGGGAAAAACGGCGGAGGTGCACAGGTAACCGAAGAAGCGCAGCAATTTATGCTGGCATATGACGAATATTGTTGCGAAGTAATAAAGTTTTCTGACAATTTGCTGAAAGAAAAATTCAGTTTTTATAAAAATAATAATTAAATATGCAACCACGCTCTATTATTTTCTGTATATATAGGTGAAGGGCAAAGGAGGGCACCATATGAATTCAGAAGACAAAAGCATTATATCTCTTTTCTTCAGCCGTTCCGAAAGAGCTATCACCGCCGTTAGCAATAAATACGGTTTATATTGCGGAAAAATAGCAATGAATATACTTCAAAACGAAGCCGACAAGGAAGAAACACTAAATGACACATGGCTTAAGGCGTGGAACACAATTCCGCCTAAAAATCCAAACCCGCTTAAAGCTTATCTTGGAATGCTGACAAGAACAATAGCTATAAACCGATACAGCTATTACAAGGCACAAAAAAGAAACGGCCACTTTGACATACTTCTTTCAGAGCTTGAGGATGTAATACCATCCTCAATGGCTGAACAGGAGTTTGAAGCAGGAGAAATACAAAAAAGCATAAACGAATTTCTCAAAAAGACTGACAAAGCCTCACGCATAATTTTTGTGAGAAGATATTACTACGCCGACTCAATAACAGATATATCAAATTTTTTCGGTTTCAGCGAAAGCAAGGTAAAATCATCATTATTTCGAGCTCGCACGAAGTTAAGAGATTTTCTTGAAAAGGAGGGTATTGAAATATGACAGGAGAGGATTTATTTAGGGAAATAGGAAAAATAGACAACAAGTTTATACAAGAGGCTGACAATCGCTATGCAAAGCACGATTTCAAACGCTATGCTGCCATAGCTGCCTGTATTATAATCGCTACTGTAACTGCATTAAATTCAAGCTCTGTTCAAGCGGCAATAAGACGGTTATTCTCATTCATACCGGGTATCGCAATAACCGAAGAAACCGAGGATAGCAAAAACGAAATCCTTTATTCTATGGACGGAGAAGAACAAACACAAACCGATGGAAATGTTGAATTTACATTGATGAACGCATACGTTACAAGCTCATATATAGACATAATGTGGAAAGCAACTCTTAACTTCAATGACGAAAGTAAAGATAACGAAACAGTAACCGAGCTTGCGGAAAAATACGGCTATTCGGATTATATAAAGCCCAACGAAGAAGCAACGTTTCCTATTCCGGATCTTTATTCGACCGTAACCATAGGCAATGCCATATATCCTTATACGGAAAACACAAGTGCCGGAGGTTCACCGACAGAGCAGACCTGTATAACAAGAATAGAAAATATTGAAAACGATATAGCTGTATACGGCGTAAATATGCCCGTAACAATTACCTTCTGCGATATGACGTTTGATATACATTTCAAGCCTATACAATATTATAACTCGGTAGATGAAATAGGCCCTACGGCAATGCACAACAATATATCCGTTACCGCAATGCCCACATGGTCTGAAAATAAGCTTACAATAAAGCTTTACTCACTTAATTACAGTGAATTTCTGCAGGTATACGGCTATTATGATGATTTAAAAGCTGATGCAACATTACCGTATATAATAATAAAAGGAAACACAATACAGGCACAGGTCTTAAGCGGTGACGGTACCGAATTTGAATTTGATTTAAGCGGACTTGGCATAACTGATGAGGATAAAAAATCGGCACAGCTCCATATTCCGGTAATATCCGTAGGAAACCGGGAAAGCGTCACCTTAGATATAAACGTAAATAATGACGGCACAATAGACCACCCTGACAAAATCAGCTTTAAATACTGTGATGTAGATATTATTTCGATGTGGATAAACAAAAATAACCCAGATAACGAAATAACAATGACCTACCGTATACAAAAGAAATCCGACAACATAGGCTTGTGCAATTTCACTGTAGCTTCGCTCAACAACAAATCTTCCGGTATAGGAACTTGGAAACAGACATCTGATAACACAGACATTGAAGCAATGGGATTTCACGATGACGCTGTTCCACCGAAAAAATGTAAACATATAACATTTACATTTCCAATCTACACTCTTTACGATGAATATGTTTTTGCGTTAAGTTAAAATAAACAAAAAGCGGCTCTGATTTCTGTAAGCACAGTTTCAGAGTCGCTTAATTTTGCACAAAAATAACATTGATTTTATATCATTAATAATTAACAATATACACATTCATTAATATATAGTATAATTAACATAAAATATTAACATATTTAATTATATGGGGAGGTTTTTATAATGGGAGTAATGGAGCTTTTATCACTTAAAGGCAAAAACGCACTTATAATCGGCGGAAGCAAAGGTCTTGGCGAAGGTATTGCAAAAGGTCTTGCGGAAGCAGGTGCAGCTGTTGTTGTATCCAGCCGTAATCAGGCTGACTGCGATAAAGCAGCAGAAATGATTGCATCATCAACAGGCGGAACAGCTTTAGGTATCTCTGCCGACATTTCAACAAAAGAAGGCGTTGAAGGCCTTGTAAATGCCATGATTGAAAAGCTTGGTCATATCGACATACTTGTAAACAGTGCCGGTGTAAATATAAGAAAGCCTGCTATCGAGTATACAGTTGAGGACTGGGACAAGGTTCAGGACGTACAGCTTAAGGGCGTATTCCTTGCCTGCCAGGCAGTCGGAAAGCACATGATCGAAAAAGGTATTCACGGAAAAATCATCAACATTTCTTCCATTAACGCAAGAGTAGTTGCCCGTCCCAATATAGTTTCATATGTTGCCGCAAAGGGTGCTGTTATGCAGATGACAAAGGCTCTCGCCGTTGAATGGGCTCAGTACGGAATTTGCGTAAACGCAGTTGCTCCCGGCTTCTTCGAAACAGCAATGACAAAGGTTCTTTTCGAGGATCCTGCAACAAGAGAGGAAATGTTCAGACATATTCCTGTTAAACGCTTCGGAAACGCAGACACAGACCTTGCCGGAATGGCAGTTTATTTCGCATCTGACGCATCTAACTACACAACAGGCCAGATAATTTATATCGACGGCGGTTATACATCAATCTGATACATAACAAAAGGCGGAAGATTAAACTTCCGCCTTTATTTTTATAAATTCAATTTATTTATTATGCCGGATAATACGCCCGCAACCGGCCATATTATCCAACTTCTGCCCCAATCTCCGGTTATAAAGCTATATGCAAGATATATTCCGACAACAACGGTCCAGTATATGCTCACAAGCCTACTGTTTTTCTTATTTAAAAACTTTTTCTGTTTTTCATAATCCCCTTCTTCAAGTATCTTCTGAAAACCACCCCATATTATTGATGTTTTTACTATAATACCCACACCCAATGCAACCAATACAAGCGTAATCGGGACGCCCAATACAACAAAAGGATTTTCTTCACCGACAAATCCTACAACAAAAAATATCGGTATTGCCGAAACTACACAAAGCGTTATTCCCAAAACCATATACATTGTATGCATTCTATAATACTTTTCCTTTTTCTCTCCAACCATTCCCGTAACACCGTATTCGGTATCAATAAGCTCTGTATCAAGATATTCATATTTATTTGCTTTCATTCCGCTTATTATAAACAATGCAACAGCAACAGCAATCATTGCAAGTAACACCGAAACTCCTACCATTGCTGTCTGTTCTTCTGAAAATGGCAAAGTGCCTGCTTCTGATAAAACAGCAAGAACAATAAGCGGTATTGGAGCCAAAATGCAAATAAGTACACCTATAGAAATATACGTAGCTATACTCTGAGTTATATTGAGAAACTCATTAGCATCTTCCATAGATACATATTTCAATTCTTCCGACTTTTCTCCTGTTTCTATATATTCATCTTTTTCGTTTTCAAGCTCGTCCTTAAGAAGATAATCCGTACTGACACCAAAAATCTGCGAAAGCTGTATTATTTTATTAATATCGGGAATCGATTGAGCTCCCTCCCACTTTGAAACAGATTGTCTGCTTACATTAAGCTTTTCCGCAAGCTGTTCCTGTGACAGGCCGTGTTGTTTTCTCAACGCAATAAGTTTATCCGCAAAAATCATTTTCATCTCTCCTTATATCTGTTTTACGGATATAGTATATAAATTCTCTCCGTTGCATTCCATAAAGCAGACTTTACAATTCCGCAACAAGCAGTTGCGATTCCGATTTTATGCGATTTATGGCAATTATATCATATTATTTTTTTGCAAACAAAGGCGGTTTTTATTGATTGATATATAAAAACCGCCTTTACTTTATTTTATTTTATGTTGTTGATAAAAGCTTTTTAAATCCATCTTCACCTCATCGGAAAGCATAGTCTTCTTTACTCCGCATACAGCTCCTTCAAGTGCCATAAGCCGATGAATACACGCCGATTCATCAATCTTCTGTATTCTGAGCCATGCATCCTTAGCACCGATTTTCTTTAAATCATCAACAGTATTTACTCCGACCTCATTAAGCTGTTGTTCGACTTTCTTTCCTATATTGGGAAGTTCCGATAATTCACCCATATATAAAGCTCCTTGCAAATAAAATTTTAAAGCTTTCCGAGTCTTTTCAGCATTGTTTTCTTAACCGCATTGAATATGTTTTCATAGCCTGTACATCTGCAAAGATGTCCCGAAAGAAGTTTTCTTAATTCATCATCTGTATATTCTCTGCCGGATTCGAGTATTTCAAGGGCCGTCATTATAAATCCCGGCGTGCAGAAGCCACACTGAACAGCACCTTCATCAATAAATGCCTGCTGAATATCCGAAAGCTCTCCGTTAGGGCCGAGAAGTCCTTCGACCGTCTTTATCTCCTTGCCGTCTGCCCATATGGCGAGATATATACATGAATTAAAGCATTCACCGTCAATAAGCACGTTGCAGGCGCCACATTCGCCGACCTCACAGCCTTTTTTTACCGATGTAAGGCGGTAATCGTTTCTGAGCATATCTGTAAGAGAAGCTCTTACATCAACAACCGTTTCAGTATACTTTCCGTTAATTGTACATTTAACAAGCTTTCTCTGCATCAGATTTCACCTCCTGCAAGCCTTACAGCCTCTGTCATTGCACGCTTTGACAGCTCTTCGATAAGCTGGAGTCTGAGCTCCTTTGACGCTCTCCAGCTTGTTCTGGGATTTACGTCATCAAGTGCTTTTTTTGCAAATGCCGCAATGTTTTCCGCTGTTGCCTCTTTGCCGTTCAAAAATTCCTCTGCACTTTTTGCCCTTATGGGAACCGGAGCGGCAACGCCATAGGCAATTCTTGCGGAAACTATCGTTTTTTTATCGTCCGAAAGCTTAACATTGGCTGAACAGCCGGTTGTTGCAATGTCCATTGCGTTTCTCATTGCATACTTTATATAATGTCCGTAATAGTTTTCATAGCTTTCTTTTTTAATAAGTATAGAAGTAAGCAATTCACCATGCTTAAGATCGACCTTACCGGCACTTATATAAAAATCGTGTATAGGAGTCGTTCTTACACCGTCCGGACCTGTTATTTCCATAATGGCATCATAGGCATGAAGTGTTGATGCCGAATCGGCAGATGTAACGCCGTTGCAGGTGTTTCCGCCTATCGTACCGATATTTCTTATCTGTGGGCCACCTACCATGTCAACAGCCTCTCCGAGAACATTTATATATTTCTGTATTATCGGATTTTTTGTTATATGCGAAAAGCTTGTAAGCGGACGAATACGGATTGTTCCGTCCTCCTCCATTGTAACGCCTCTGAGCTCATCAAGTCCGTAAATGCTGACAAGCTCACAGCCGGCGAGCTTTCCTTCTCTCATTTTTATAAGAACGTCGCTTCCTCCGGCAATTATTACCGCCTCGGGATGCTCCGTAAGAAGCTGAACCGCATTTTCAACGGAGTCCGCTTCGTATAAAGCCTTTATATCATACATCTGATAGCACCTCCTTTAAATAAGTCCTTCTTCTTTAAAACGCACAAACAGCTTATGCGGATTTAAAGGAAGCTCATTTACTGAAACACCTGTTGCGTTAAGAAGTGCATTTCTTATTGCCGGAGCCGCCGGAACAGCCGGAGGCTCGCCGAGTGCCTTTGTTCCGTATGCACTTGTCGGCTCATAGTTTTCCACAAATTCAGCCTCAAGATGGGGATGATCCATTATTGTGGAAAGCTTATAATCAAGAAGGTTATTGTTGAGCGGCTTGCCTGTCTTGGGATCATAAAGAAGCTGTTCGCTCAAAGCATAACCGATAGCCATACTCATTCCGCCATGCACCTGTGCCGCCGCAAGCTGTGGATTGATAAGCTTTCCGCAGTCATGCACATTGACAATATCAAGCACCTTTATTTTGCAAAGCGGTATATCCACCTCTATCTCCGAAAAACAACAGCCAAATGAATAAGCATTTGATTTACACTGATATGTACTTTCCGCCGTAATATGCTCACAGTTTGTTACGCTGTAAAGCACCTCTGTCGAAAGCTCGCCAAGCGTCATAAGCACCTTGTTATCTGTTGTACGGACAATGTTTCCGTCCTTTATGTCAAGATTATAAACGGGCATTCTTGTAAGCTCATTTGCATGCTTAAGTATTTTTTCCTTAAGCAGCTCCGCCGTCTGTCTTATTGAAAAGCCGGCAACATAGGTCTGTCTTGAGGCATATGAGCCTGTACCGAATGGCGTTACGTCCGTATCCTGTGTGGATATAACATGAACGTCTTCAAACTTAATTCCCAGTGTTTCCGACGCCATCTGTGCAAATGCCGTATCGGAGCCCTGGCCTATTTCCGTTTCGCCTATCTGGAGCTGTATCGAGCCGTCCTGATTGAGCACCATACGGCATGAGCTTGTTTCAAGCGATATGGGCCAAACGGCAGTATTATACCAGAATATTGACATACCGATTCCACGGCGTATAGGCCCTGTCTGGTTTTTATATTTTTCAAGCTTTTCGTCCCAATGGATATATTCCCTGCCCTTTGCAATACACTGGTTAAGGCTGTCGAAGTAATTTACGTTCTTGGAGAACGGATCGGTAAAGCCGACCTCCATCATATTTTTCTGACGAAGCTTAATTGAATCAAGCTTTAATGTCTTTGCTATATCCTCAACATGGCTTTCCATTGCAAAGGTTATCTGCGGAATGCCGTAGGCACGCATGGCTCCTGCTGTTGCCCTGTTTGTATATATCGTATATGCGTCGGCCTGCGATGCCTTGCTTCTGTATATCTGCGAAAATGCCGAAATGCCCTTTGCGGCAATACTGTGGCCATGCGATGTATATGCTCCCTGATTTGAGAAGGACTCGCATTTTCTCGCAACAAAGGTTCCGTCCGGGCGTGCATAGGTTATAAGATGAACTCTTATGGCGTGACGTACACGGTTGCATGCAAAGGTTTCCTCTCTTGTCATATCCAGCTTAACGGCTCTGCCTCCGACCTGTGTTGTAAGATAAGCACAAAGCGGCTCATAAAGTGCGTCCTGCTTGTTTCCGAAGCCGCCGCCGATATAAGGCTTTATTATTCTTACCTTACCCCAGGGAATACCGAGTGCCTGACCGACAATTCGTCTTATTATATGAGGAATCTGTGTTGAAGAAACAACGACAATTCTGCCCTGCTCCATATAGGAATAGCATATATGGTTTTCGATATGACAGTGCTGAACCGTTGCCGTATCATACCAGCCTTCGAACTTTATAAGACCTTCCTCTTTTATCGCCTCATCATAATCACCGTTATAAATCTGTGTATGGTTAAGTATATTGTTTTTATATTCTTCGTGAATCTGAGGTGCTCCGTCCTGCATTGCCTCAATCTGGTCAAGTACAAAAGGATATTCCTCATATTCCGCCCTAATGGCTCTTATTGCCCGGTTTGCCGCAACCTCGTCCTCGGCAATTACAGCCGCAACATCATCACCGTAATATCTTACTCTGCTTGTAAGCAGAAGTCTGTCGGCAACGTCCTGATGTGCCGGATCGGTTGACCAGGGGTGTCCTGCCGTAGGGAATTTATACTGCGGTACATCGAAGCAAGTAATTATTTTTACTACTCCGGGAATTTTTTCTGCTTCAGAGGTATCAATAGACTTAACAACTCCATTAGCTATTGTCGATCTGAATACCTTGGCAACAAGCATATTCTTTTCAGCAAGATCATCGGTATATTTTGCTCTACCCGTAACCTTTTCATAAGCATCAACTCTTTTTTCGCTTACACCAACAGCCATTATACTCACCTCTCATATTAATTTATAGTTATAGTTGGTTAAATTATATCATTATTCAAATAATAAATAAAGTTTTTAGCCAATATGTCGTAATTCTAAATTTAGGATAACGCTTTTACTGTGATTTACGGCTTTATTTTCTTGATAATAAGCGGTATAAATGGTAACATTAACTATATATCTATTAACAGACCGGAAGTGATAACCATGTCATTAATTACTATAAACGGAACTCAATACAATGTAACCGAAAACATAAAGCTAATGCCGTTTTTAAGGGATAATCTTCATCTTACGTCCGTAAAAAACGGCTGTAACGAAGGTGCATGCGGAACCTGTACGGTCATAATCGACGGAAGAGCCATGAAGGCATGTGTGCAGAAAACCGCAAATCTTGACGGAAAAACCGTAATAACCTGCGAAGGCTTGTCTGACCGTGAAAAGGACGTATACAGCTATGCCTTTGCCAAGGTCGGAGCTGTGCAGTGCGGCTTCTGCATACCGGGAATGGTCATGTGTGCAAAGGCACTTATCGACAAAAATCCAAATCCGACAAAGGCTGATGTAAAGCTTGCAATCAAAAACAATATATGCCGCTGTACCGGATATGTAAAAATAGAAGAGGCTATATTGCTTGCCGCAGATATTTTCAGAAATAATACGGAAATAAAAGCCGACTGTTCAAACGGCAGTATCGGAGAAAACATAATCCGTATAGACGCTCTCGAAAAAGCAATAGGCACAGCCAAATATGCCGATGATTACTATATGGAAAATATGCTCTACGGTTCGGCATTAAGGAGCGAATATCCGAGAGCAAAGGTGCTTTCCGTTGATGTTTCCGAGGCATTGGCACTTGACGGAGTTATTGCTGTTATGACTGCCGAGGATCTGCCCGGAGCAAAAAAGGTCGGCCATATTAAAAAGGACTGGGACGTTATAATTCCGGTCGGCGGAATAACTCATTATTTAGGCGACGCAATAGCTCTTGTTGCCGCCGAAAGTCCCGAAATACTTGAAGAGGCAAAGAAAAAAATAAAGGTTGAATATGAGGTTCTCAAAGGAGTATTTTCTCCGGCAGAGTCCATGGCAGAAAATGCACCGTTATTGCATGAAAATGGAAATCTTCTTTCCTACGAGCATTTGGTTCGCGGAGATGCCGATAAGGTTATTGCCGAAAGCAAATATTCCGTAACAAATCATTACAGTGTGCCGTTTACCGAGCACGCATTTATGGAGCCGGAATGTGCCGTTGCCTTTCCGGAGGATGGCGGAATACACATAATAAGCGGTGACCAGGGAATATATCAGACACAGAAGGAATGTGCCGAAGCAACAGGATTACCGAAAGAGAAAATACGAGTATCTGCGGCAATGGTCGGAGGCGGCTTCGGCGGCAAAGAGGATATGAGTGTACAGCACCATGCGGCTTTGCTTGCACAAAAAACAGGTCGTCCCGTAAAGGTTCGTCTTACAAGAGCCGAAAGCATTCTTATTCATCCCAAGCGCCATGCAATGGAAATGGATTTTACAACCGCTTGTGACGAAAACGGCTATCTTACGGCAATGAAGGCTGTTATTATATCCGATACCGGAGCCTATGCAAGTCTTGGCGGCCCTGTTCTGCAAAGGGCATGTACTCATGCGGCAGGCCCATATAATTATCAGGTAATCGACATAACCGGAAAAGCATATTACACAAACAATCCGCCAGCCGGAGCTTTCCGAGGCTTTGGTGTTACTCAAAGCTGTTTTGCAACCGAATGCAACATAAATCAGCTTGCGGAGCTTGTAGGTATATCACCTTTTGAAATAAGATACAGAAATGCACTCCGCCCCGGCGATATTCTTCCCAACGGACAGATTGCAGATGAAACAACCGCACTTGTGGAAACACTGGACGCCGTAAGGGATATATACGAAAAAAATCCGAAATGCGGTATTGCCTGTGCATTGAAAAACAGCGGTCTTGGCGTAGGTATACCCGATACAGGCAGATGTCTTATAACGATAAAAGATGGAATTGTGCATTTCACCTCCTCTGCCGCATGCATAGGACAGGGAATGGGAACGGTACAGCTCCAGATGATTTGCGAAACAACCGGAATTTCTCCGAACAAAATAGTATATGATACACCGGACACATCAATTTCTCCGGACGCCGGAAACACAACAGCCTCCAGACAGACGCTTTTCACAGGAGAAGCCGCCGCTGTTGCCGCAAGAAAGCTAAAAACCGCACTGGACAAGGAAGGCTCTCTCAAGGAACTCGAAGGCCAATCCTTCCTCGGAGAATATACCGGAGTAACCGACAAAATGGGCTCAGACAAGAAAAATCCCGTCAGCCATATTGCTTATGGCTACGCAACACACGTTGTTGAGCTTAATGACGATGGAACACTCAAATGCGTTACTGCCGTACATGATGTCGGAAATCCCGTAAATCCAATATCGGTAGAAGGTCAGATAGAAGGCGGAGTTACAATGAGTCTTGGATATGCTTTAACCGAGGACTATCCGCTTAAGGACGGCAAGCCGACTGCACGTTACGGAACATTAGGCATATTCAGAGCAGACAAAATGCCTGAAATTAACACAATCGCAACAGGCAAAAAAATACGAGGTCTTGCATACGGTGCAAAGGGTATTGGCGAGATTGCCTCTATACCTACTGCTCCTGCCGTACAGCTTGCGTACTATAATTATGACGGAGTTTTCAGAACAAAGTTACCGCTTGAAAAAACACCGTATAAAAAATAAAATACAAATTTTTACAACAGCTGATTTTTAAAAAAATCGGCTGTTGTTTTATAATTTTTTAAAAATCTATTGACATATACCTATGGGGGTACTATAATCGCATTAATAGTTGAACAGTTATTCAAATGAAAGGATGAACAATCATGGAAGATAATTCGGAATATCTCCACGCACACAGCGATTTGATTGAAAGGGTAAACGAAAATATGCCCGATGAGGAAATATTATATGAAATCGCCGAGCTTTATAAAATATTCGGCGACAGCACAAGAATAAAAATACTTTATGTGTTATTTGAGGCTGAAATGTGTGTAAACGACATTGCCCAGCTTTTAAATATAAGTACGTCTGCAATTTCCCACCAGCTTAGAATTCTAAAGCAGGCCCAGCTGGTTAAATTCAGACGAGAAGGAAAGACTATTTTTTATTCCCTCTCTGATGACCATGTAAGAACGATACTTAATCAGGGTATGGAACACATTTGTGAATAATAAGGAGGATTTTAAAATGAAAAAATCATACAAACTTCAGGATCTTGACTGTGCAAACTGTGCTGCAAAAATGGAAACGGCAATCAACAAAATCAACGGTGTAAACAAAGCAACGGTAAGCTTTATGACACAGAAGCTTACTATCGATGCAGACGACAGCCATTTTGATGAAATACTTAAGGAAACAGTGGCAACAATCAAAAAGGTTGAGCCCGACTGCACAGTATTAATTAAATAATAAGGGTGTGACCGAGTTGACAGGCAAACAGAAAAAACAGTTAACCAAAATCATTATAAGCGGAATACTTTTAATTCTTCTTGCTTTTACTCATTTTACCGGATACTTAAAATTTATTGTTTATATTATACCTTATTTGATTGTCGGATTTCCTGTACTCAGAAGTGCGGTAATAAACATATCTCACGGTCAGGTATTTGATGAAAACTTTCTTATGTGTATCGCAACAATCGGTGCTTTATGCGTAGGAGAATATCCCGAAGCGGTATTCGTTATGCTTTTTTACCAGGTCGGAGATTTATTCGAAACCATCGCTGTCGGAAAAAGCAGAAACTCTATTACAGAGCTTATGGACATCTGCCCTGAATATGTAAATATCGAAAAAGATGGCGAAATTTCAGAAATTGATCCCGATGAAGCCTGCATTGATGACATCATGGTTATCAAACCCGGCGAAAAAGTACCTCTTGACGGTATAATAATCGAAGGCAGTTCAAGCCTTAACACAACGGCACTTACGGGAGAATCCCTTCCTCTTGACGTAAACATAGGCGACAGCATAACAAGCGGCTGTATAAACATAAATGGTCTTTTAAAAGCAAAGATAACAAAGGAATATTCTGATTCAACAGTATCAAAAATACTTGAGCTTGTTGAAAATTCGGCCGACAACAAGGCTCATACAGAAAACTTTATAACCAAATTCGCAAGATACTACACTCCTGCCGTTGTTTTCTCGGCTGTGGCACTTGCGTTCATTCCTCCGCTTGTAACCGGCGGAAGCTTTACAGACTGGATAATGAGAGCATTAAACTTTCTTGTTGTTTCTTGTCCCTGCGCTTTGGTTATATCCGTACCGCTTTCATTCTTCAGCGGCATCGGCTGTGCATCAAAAAACGGTATACTCATAAAAGGCTCAAACTATCTTGAGGCAATAGCAAAAGCCGATACGGTTGTTTTCGATAAAACAGGAACGCTTACAAAAGGTTCTTTCTCAATATCGGAAATACATCCCAATGGCATAAGCAAAGATGAGCTTATTGAAACAACGGCACTTGCAGAAGGCTTTTCGGATCATCCGATTTCATTATCGATTAAAAAGGCTTACGGAAAGCCTATTGATAATTCAAGAGTAACCGATATAGAAAATATGTCCGGCTACGGTATTAAAGCAACAGTTGACGGAAAAACAGTATATGCCGGAAACGAAAAGCTTATGAAAAAATACGGCATTGAACACCCTTCCGTATCAACAGGAACGGTTATCCATACTGCAGCAGACGGAAAATACCTTGGTTATATAGTAATAGCCGATGAGGTAAAAGAAGATTCAGCCGAGGCTATATCAAAGCTCAAAGCCAACGGCATAAAGAACACAGTAATATTATCAGGTGACAAAAAGCCTGTTGCCGATGACATTGCCGCAAAGCTTGGCATAGACAATGTTTATGCAGAGCTTCTTCCCGACCAGAAGGTTGAAAAGCTTGAGGAAATAATAAAATCATCAAACGGAAATGTAGTATTTGTCGGCGACGGCATAAACGACGCACCTTCCATTTCAAGAGCAGATGTCGGAATCGCCATGGGCGGTCTTGGTTCCGATGCGGCAATAGAGGCTGCCGACATAGTTCTTATGGATGACAAGCCGTCAAAAATACCGCTTGCTCTTAAGATTGCAAGAAAGACACATACGATAGTAAACCAGAACATCTACTTTGCACTCGCAATTAAATTCCTCGTACTTATATTAAGTGCTTTAGGAAAATCAAATATGTGGGAAGCGGTTTTCGCAGATGTCGGCGTATCTGTTGTGGCAATAATAAACGCTATGCGTGCATTAAAGATAAAAGAATAATCCCCTTTTAAGCTTAAACGGTTCGATACAGTTAATTCATGTATCGAACCGTTATTTTTACGCTGTTTTATTTTCTGACAATATCATAGACTTCCTTTATGTTTGCCGGAGTTGTTCGGCAGCAGCCGCCTATAACTCCCGCACCGGCTTTATACCATATTTCCGCCCATTGACCATAGGTTTTTCCGTCCTTTGCACCATGCCATGTTTTTGTTTCCGCATCATATATTTCACCGCTGTTCGGATAAACAATGACAGGCTTATCGGTTTCCTTCTTTATCTCCTTTATAAGATTTTCCACAAAATGAGGTGCTGTACAGTTAAGTCCTATTGCCTTAATACAAGAAATTCCGTTGAGCTTTTTCGCACATTCTCTTATCGGTGTTCCGTCGCTTATTTCCGTTTCATTTTTACAGCTGAAACTTATCCAGCATTCTGCACCGATTTCTTCAACGATTTCCGCAACGGCAAGTGCCTCTGTAAGTGACGGAATTGTTTCGACGGCAAGTATTTCCGCTCCTGCATTCCAAAGCAGCTCCATACGTTTTTTATGGAATTTTTTAAGCTCCTCAACGGAAATATTATAATCGCCTCTGTATTCCGAACCGTCTGCAAGATATGCACCGTAAGGGCCTATTGCGGCAGCTATAAGCGGATATACTCTTCCGCTGTTTCTGCCTTCTGTGCTCCACCATTCCTCTCGTGCCTCCTGAAGAAGCTCAACGGAACGGACAATCAGCTTTTCCGCATCTTCCTCCGAATAGCCCTTTTTCACATATCCGGGTATTGTTGCCTGATAGCTTGCCGTTATGCCGCAGTCTGCTCCGGCTTTAAAATAGCTTAAATGTACCTTTTTTATAAGCTCCGGCTGTTCCGCAAGGACCTTTGCACTCCAAAGCTCGTCATTAAGGTCACAGCCCATTGTCTCCAGCTCGGTTGCCATTGCTCCGTCAACAATCATTGTCTTTACTTTGTTCATAACATTATCAAATGTATTTTTCATATAGTCTTTATTTATATAGTCTTTATTTATATAGTCTTTATTCATATAGTCTTTATTCATATAGTCTTTTCTCCTAACTTATTTATAACGCCCCAAAAGCTGCCAATGTAATTGACAGCCGATTGGAAATTTAATATGGGTTTAATGAATTTAATAAGCTTATTTATGTTCAACCGTTTCGTACTGAACCTTTTCGGGGTGCTCTCCACGGTTAATTGCAGGTATAAATCTATCCCAGAAATCATTGAATAATCTGAAAATTTCTTTTCTCTTGGTATAGATAAATATGAGCGTAATTATTACATATGCTGCCGAAAGAAGGTCTGTAACAGCCCAGAGCATATCAGCCTTAATATTATAGAATATAAGACAGGGCAGCATATAATATACCATATAGAACGGTCTTGCTATTTTGTTTGCCTTTGTATCACCGAAAGCATAGTTTACTGATTTTTCACAGCTGTAATACATACCGATAATTGTTGTCCATGCGAATATTGCAATAGCTATTGCCATAAAGTATCCGCCAAATTTTCCGTAAGCAACCTTGAATGCAACTGTTGTAAGCTGTGCACTTGTTATGTCCGGATAGTCTATGTATGAATTTGTAAGAAGTATAGATAAAGCTGTTACTGTGCAAACAACGATTGTATCGAGAAAAACTTCGCCCCAACCCCATGATGACTGACGAACAGGGTGATCTGTTTTTCCTGCCGCATGAGCAACAATTCCGTAACCTGTACCTGCGTCATTGCTGTAAAGACCTCTTGCTATACCATATCTGAGTGCATCCTTAACAGTTGCTCCGGCAAAACCGCCGATTCCTGCCATAGGTGTGAAAGCACTTTTAAATATAAGGCCAACTGCTGTCGGCACATTCTGTATATTAAGAATGAGTATGCCGATTCCGGCTATAATATAGCCCATAGCCATAAAAGGAACAACCTTTTCCATTATTGATGAAATTCTTTTAAGACCGCCGGCAATAGTAGCAAAGCAGGTAATACCGAGAACGATAATTGAAATTTTAGGATTAATATTAAAACCTTCAAGAAGCGAGCTTGTAACCGATTCGGTCTGCACACAACAGGTCCAAGGCCCGAGCACAAAGCAGAACACTGCAAGTATTATTGCTCCTGTTTTCCAACCGAGAGCGTTTTTCATAACAAATGAACGATCGCAAAGGTATTCGTCCATAGAGTTTTCATATTTAACTCTGTATCTCTGTCCGAGTATGATTTCACAAGCCTTTGTACTCATACCAAGAAGTCCTGAAACCCACATCCAAAATATAGCTCCCGGACCTCCCATTGTTATGGCTGTTGCAACACCGCCGATATTGCCTACACCGATAGTATTTGCCATTGCCGTACAGGCTGCTGCAAATCCGGAAACCGTTCCTTCACCGTCACCGCTTTTGAACATTTTCCCGAACGTATTCTGAAAATGGAATTTAATTTTTGTTATATAGCGGCATTTGAATTTGATTGAAAGATAAAGACCTGTTCCTACTAAGGCAATCGTCATTGGTGTTCCCCATAAAAAGTCTGATATTGCCGTAAGGATATTTAAAATTGTGTCCATAATATAATTTCGATGCCTCCATTTACTTTAAAACTTTAAAATGCCGTCAATGCGCCGTAGAAATCTTCTATAAGATCCTCCACCTCCTCAGCTCCTGTCGAAATTCTTATAAGCCCCTCGTGCATGCCCATTGCAATAAGCTCATCTGCCGAAAATTCGTTTCTGAAAGCAGATGCCGGGTGAGCGATGGTTGTTCTTATACCTCCAAGAGTTCCCAAATATTTAACGATTTTGAGTCTGTGCATAAACTCATTAACCTTATTAAGATCATCTTCAACTCTGAAACTTATCATTGCCCCATATCCGTTTGTGAACATGGATTTCGCAAGCTTATGCTGCGGATGTGTTTCAAGGCTCGGATGAAAAACTTCTTTTACCTTAGGATTTTTAACAAGAGCTGCCGCAAGCAGTTCGGCGTTTTTATTCTGTTTTTTAACTCTCATTCCCATTGTCTTTATACTTCTTGATGTAAGCCATGCTGTATTCGGATCCATACAGCAGCCGAGAAGAAGATATGTGCTCATCAATTTTTTGATTATTTCATTTGTTGATGTAACAGAGCCGCCCGTTATATCGCTGTGGCCGCCGAAATATTTTGTAAGCGAATGGATAACTATATCCGCTCCTTTTTCGATAGGCTTAATAACAAATGGTGTTGTAAAAGTTGAATCAACTGCAACAAGTGCATTGTGCTTATGAGCAATTTCCGCAACCTTTGGCAGATCAACAACCAGTGTAAGCGGATTTGCAATAACTTCTGTATAGAACAGAACCGTATTATCCTTTACTGCCTTTTCGACCTCTTCAAGGTTCGTAAAATCGGCAAAAGTAATTTCAACATTATATCGGTCAAGAACATTTTCGATAAGCTCTATTGTTTCACCGTAAATTGCCTTGCTTGCAAGAACATGGTCTCCGCTTTTAAGCAGTCCGAGAAGTGTTGTTGAAATGGCCGCCATACCCGATGAGCAGACAATGGTTCTTTCGCCCTTTTCAAGATATGATATGGATTCGCCGAGACAATCTCTGTTGGGATTTGCCGTTCTGTTATAAAAATATTTTCCGCCGTTATTTGCGAAAGCATAATCTTCGGTATCTTTTATGCAATACGCTGTTGTGTTGTATATCGGAGCAACCTCGGGATTTTCTGTTATTCCCTTTATATCCATTCCTCTATACAAAATTTCTGTATCCTCACTGTAATTCATGTTTTACCTCTCCTAAATAATCATTATTTTACATAAATGGTAATAATTATTGTAGGAATAAGGTCAACCTTCATATTAAACAAATAATAAAATATTTTTTGTATTTATTTTTGTTCAATTATAATAATATCTGCATTTCATACCAAGCCTGTGACCAATCAACAAAATTATCCTCAAACTCAAGAGCGAGCACTAAATTCGGCAGTTCTTTATTCTTAAAATAATCCGTCAGTATGTCCGGATCCCAGTTTTCGTTCAAAGCCTGTGTTCTGAAGCAGAGATATTCACCTGCCGGAAGGCAGTCATAAAGGCTTTCGTCTATATCGGGCTTTTCGCTCAGATATATAAAATAATCCGTCGGATTGAATTTCTGCTTCATAAGCGATTCTACATTCAGCTTATAGCCATAAAGTCTTCTGTAATGCAAATCAGCATATTCTTTACGGCTTTTAACTCCGGCAAGACGTATCTCCATGTTATGGAGCGGCTCTCCCGGATAACATGGACATTTGACTATATATCTTTCCTCAAGCTGAATTTTATATAAATAATCCGAATTTTTATCTTTATCAAGATATGTGAAATAATCCATATACCACTCAATATCGCTTATTTTGCTTTTAAGCTCCTCAAGCTCAGCCATTGCCTCCTGTTTTTTCTGCTCGAGATAAGGGAGAAGGCAGTCAACTCTTCCGCTGTGGATTATTTCTTTAATATCCTTTAACTGCATACCAAAGCCTTGAAGATATTTTATTCTGTCTATGTAATGGAACTGTTTATAAACATAATATCTGTAACCTGTGTTTTCATCACAATACGCCGGCGATAAAAGGCCGATTTTATCATAATATCGCAATGTCTGTGTTGTAACGCCGAGCAATGCCGCCGTTTCACCGATTGTATAATATTTTTTCACTTGGTTTTGCACCTCACTCTCAAACCTTATTTAAACTTAAATCAACTTTAAACTAAATATAAACCTTATTCTAAGTATAAGGTCAATATAAACTTTGCCTAAATTATAAAAAATTGCAATAAAAAAGCTCCGCTTTACGCAGAGCATGAATAGTTTGGTTTTATTGATTTTATACTGTTATAACCTTTGCGGCCTTTTTCATTTTTTCAACAATTTCATACATATTGCTTACTGTTCCGACCTTAAGCTTTTCAGTTAAGCCGTAATAGTTAAGGCAGGTACCGCATACAATTACTTCTGTGCCTTTTTCCGTAAGCACCTTTATACTTGTTATTATGTCATCATTGTCCGATGTGGGAAGCTTAACACCGCTATTCATAAATATAAGTGTTGTCGGAACATCATCACTCTGTGAATAGGTATAGAGCATCATTTTGGCAAGATTACTGCCAAGCTCATATTCGCCTTCACCGACATGGTCTTTTCCGAAAAATACAGCATATCCACAGCCGTTAGGTGTGCAGGCATTTACAGCCGGCTCTTCTTTTTTCACTTCAGCCGCTCCTCCGGAAAATGTAACATTAAAATCATTTCCGTTCTTCTCTGCCTTTACCTCAATTCCACTGTCAGCCGCAAGTCTTTTAAGGTTTTCAACTGCAATCTCGTTATCAACGGTTATTGTAATATCCCTTTCACCGTTATCAATTTCTTTTTTAACAAGAATTACCGGCATAGGGCATGCCTTGCCTCTTGCATCTATATATTTTGCCATTAAGTTTCCGCCTCCTTAAACCGTTATTTTATTAAAAGTATATCCGTCTTGCGAAGTAAAGTCAATAATCATATAATAGTCGCAAAGGAGCGTTATATTATGCGAAACAATCATTATTATACTATCGTTTTCAATTCAACCCATTATGCCATAGCGGCGGAAAAATATCTTTCCGAAAGCTTATCCGTAACCGTAATGCCGACATTGCGAAAAATATCCGCATCATGCGGAATGTCAATAAGAATAGAACCGGAGGATATTGATAAAGCAATCGAGCTTTTAAACAACAATTCGAGAATCAAGAAAAACAGCTTTATTTATGAAGTAAATGATGATGAAGTGAGAAAAATTGATTTATAAACGAACAAAAGACCTCAACGGGAGGTCTTTTGCCAGAAATAAAAGGTTTAATGAAATAAATAAAGGGGCCTTTATTAATTCATTTATGGCTTTAAAGCAGGTAGACTTTAAAGTCATAAAGTATCATACACCTTTATATAAAATTTGTCAATTACTTTCCAAGAAATTCCTTGCCGCCCATGTAAGGTCTTAATACTTCGGGAATTCTTACAGAACCATCTGCCTGGAGGTTGTTTTCAAGGAATGCAATAAGCATTCTGGGAGGTGCAACAACTGTGTTGTTAAGAGTATGAGCAAAATACTTTTCACCATTCTCACCTGTTACTCTGATTCTTAATCTTCTTGCCTGTGCATCGCCAAGATTTGAGCAGCTGCCTACTTCGAAATATTTTTTCTGTCTGGGTGACCAAGCCTCAACGTCAACTGATTTAACCTTAAGGTCTGCAAGGTCGCCTGAGCAGCATTCAAGTGTTCTTACGGGAATGTCAAGTGATCTGAAAAGATCAACTGTGTTCTGCCAAAGCTTGTCGAACCACATTTTGCTGTCTTCGGGCTTACAAACAACAATCATTTCCTGTTTTTCAAACTGATGAATTCTGTAAACGCCTCTTTCTTCGATACCGTGAGCACCCTTTTCTTTACGGAAGCAAGGTGAATAGCTTGTAAGTGTGTAAGGAAGGTCAGCCTCTTTGTTCATTGTATCAATGAATTTACCGATCATTGAATGCTCGCTTGTGCCGATAAGGTAAAGGTCTTCGCCTTCGATTTTGTACATCATGGCATCCATTTCATCAAAGCTCATAACGCCTGTAACAACGTCGCTTCTGATCATAAAAGGAGGTACGCAATAAGTAAATCCTCTGTCAATCATGAAATCTCTTGCATATGCGATAACTGCCGAATGAAGTCTTGCAACATCACCCATAAGATAATAGAAACCGTTTCCGGCTACCTTTCTTGCGCTGTCAAGGTCAATACCGTTGAATTTTTCCATAATTTCTGTATGGTAAGGAATTTCAAAATCAGGAACAACGGGCTCGCCAAATTTCTGAACCTCTACATTTTCGCTGTCATCTTTACCGATTGGAACTGAAGGATCAATGATGTTAGGAATTGTCATCATAATCTTTTTAATTCTTTCCTCAACATCTTTTTCTCTTGCTGAAAGCTCGTCAACTCTTGCTGCCTCAGAAGCAATCTGAGCTTTAATCTTTTCTGCTTCTTCCTTTTCACCTTTAGCCATAAGACCGCCGATCTGTTTTGAAAGCTTATTTCTTTCTGCACGTAAAACTTCTACTTCCTGTTTGATTTTTCTGTTTTCAGCATCAAGCTCGATAACTTCATCAACAAGCGGAAGTTTTCTGTCCTGGAATTTGTTTTTAATATTCTGTTTTACAATATCAGGGTTTTCTCTTACAAATTTAATATCAAGCATTTCTTTTCCTCCTAAAAACTAAAATAAAAAAGCCCATCCCTTATAAAATAAGGGACGAGCATTTAACCCGTGTTGCCACCCAAATTGCCGATTATAAAACCGACCACTCATAACTGCTGTAAAGGGCTTACCCTTTCGGCTTTCACCGAAGGCTACGAAAGTGGAACATTCCGTCAAAATACCGATTCTCACCAACCACCGGCTCTCTGAAATTCATCATGGAACTTAGTTTTCATCAAACGCCTATGTTTAAGTATTATAACACAATAAATTTAAAAATCAACATTTACTTATAAAAAATTTTTATTCCCTTGTAGGTTTACAATACCTGTGTTACAGCTAAAGAAATAAAAAACGAGGATAGGCTCTTTTGTGTTATATTTGAATCACCACAAAACAAAAAACAGAAAGGAGCTTCCTCGCATGACAAGTAT
>Ga0129310_1000178_pt1 | contig 88212 bp, 74 predicted proteins | sample Go1ome_2_FD_94433 | JGI IMG/M metagenome (GOLD analysis project Ga0129310, IMG submission 94433) | Western lowland gorrila individual fecal microbial communities from Wisconsin, USA - Go1022A metagenome | ecosystem: Host-associated > Mammals > Digestive system > Large intestine > Fecal | place... | reverse complement strand
CCGTAGCCATAACCATAGCCGTAGCCGTGATGGTGGTAGTCGGCGCCGTTGAGGATCAGCGACATGTTCGTGAGTTTCCGCTCCTGGTACATGGTCTCGATGTCAGGAAGTTGGCGACGGTCAAGGCGGCCGGCCCTCACCACGAAGAGCGTGATGTCGGCGACGCGGTTGGCGATCGTCGCGTCCGCCACAAGACCGACAGGGACGGAGTCTGTGATGATGATGTCGTAGCGGTTCCTCAACTCGGCGAACATCTCATCCAGCCTCTCGTCCATCAGGAGTTCGGCGGGGTTCGGCGCGATGGAGCCTGACGGGATGAGGTCAAGGCCTTCCACACCGGTCTCGTGGGTGATGATGTCATCCAGCGCTATGTCAGAGTCGGCCAGGAAGTTCGTGATGCCTACGGTGTGGTGGCTGTGCTTGCCGAACTGTGAGGTCAGGGTTCCCTTACGGATGTCAAGGTCCACAAGGATCACCTTCTTCCTGGCGGAGATGAAGCTTTTAGCCAGGTTGGCGGAGACGAAAGTCTTTCCGTCCCTGGAACTGAACGAGGTGCACATTATCACCTTGATCTTCTCTTTTCTTGAAAGGAAGGACATGTTCGTGCGGACAATCTTGAACGCCTCCGAGGCGAAACCCTCATTGTCCTTGTCCTGTTCCGGAATCACTCCGAGGAACGGTGCGCTGACTTTGCCCTGGATGTCTTTCCTGGTGTGGATCCTCGTGTCAAGGAACATGATCATCAGGAAGATGACTCCCGGCACGGCCAGTCCGAGCAGCAGCCCCAGAAGCAGGATCTTGTTCCTGCTCGGGGCGATCGGATCGCCTGGCCCGGAGGCTCCGTCGATCACCCTCGCGTTGTTGTCCACCATCGCCTGGGAGAGGGCGTTCTCCTCGCGCTTGTTCAGGAGGAAGAGGTAAAGCGACTCCTTGATCTTCTGCTGGCGCTCGATCGAGAGCATCTGGCGTTCCTTGGTAGGGATGGACGAGACGCGGGACTGTGCCTGTGACTCACGCGACTGCGCGTCGTTGCGGCGGACATTGATGCTGACGATCATGTTGTCCACGGCCCTGATGATGGACTGTTTCATCGCCCTCAGCGAGGTGTTCAGCTCCTCCACGATCGGGTTCTTCTCGCTGCTGTCCTCGATGAGCTTGTCGCGGCGCAGCTTCACGGTGTTGTACTGGGCGATCTGGCTCTCGATGTTCATGTCGCTGATGCCCGTGTTGGCGGGGATCAGGTCGATCTCCCTTGTCGGATCCGTGAGGTAGTCCTTGATGTAGGTGGCCAGACGGAGCTGGGTCTCAAGCTCCATCACGTTGGTGTTGTACTTCTGGGACTCACCGACATACATCCCGGCTGTCGTCGCGATGTCCACGATCCGGTTCTCGCGCTTGAAGGATTCCAGATGGGACTCCACGCCTCCCAGCTCGCTTTCGATGATGATGAGCCTCTCGTTGATGAACTCGGCGGTGTTGATGGCCACCTGGTTCTTGTCGTTGATGGCCTCCTCGTTGTAGACCGAGATCAGCATGTTCAGCACGTCTTCCGCCCTTGCGGAGGAGCGGTCCTTAAGGGAGAGGGTGAGAATCGAGGCCTCGTCCTCTTCCTGCCTGATGCCGAGACTGGAGACGAAGTAGCCGACCACCGACGAGAGGGGGTTCTTCGTCACTTGAATATGCTCGCCCATCCAGGAGGTCGTGTAGTAGTTGGTAGGGGCGATGATGAGCCGCACTCCCTCCACGCTGACCGTGTCCTTCATCCTGACCGACCATTTCTTGTCGCCGTCGACCGTACCGAAGTCGGAGACAATCACCTTGCCGCTGTCCACCGGGGTCACGACCATGCTCAGCCGCGTCTCGGGAGTCGTGTCCAGGAAGCGGACAGAGACCGGAGACTTCTTGTAGAGCTCCGTCATCTGGAGGCCGTCCTTGACTTTGTAGTCGATGTCGGCGTTGACGCGGCTCACAACCTCCCGCATCAGTTTCTTCGACCGGAACTGGAGGATCTCATTGGCGACGTTCACCTTGTTGATGTAGTTGTCGTAGCGGTCAAGTCCCGCCGAGGAGATCTTGTTGGACGGATCCTTGATGATCACGGTGGCGGAGCGGAAATAGGTTTTCGGAGTCCTGGCGTACTGGAACCAGGCCAGGCTGCCGAACACTATCACGGAAACGACGAACCATTTCCATTTGGAGAGCAGGAAGAGCAGGATGTCGATGATGTTGACATCCTGATCGTTTCTGCCGGTGGTATTGTTTGTCTGCATATTCGTTGATTATAGGTGTGACGGGACTAGTCTTTTCTGAGTGTCGAGGTTGCCCAGATGACGGAGCTCGCGGCTGTGATGGCGCTCATGAACATTGTGGCGATCTGCATGCTCCTGTCCTCTCTGTCCTTCTTGCCGAACTTAGGCTGCACGTAGATGATGTCGTTCTGCTGCAGGAAGAAGCAAGGCGACTGGAGGATGTTGCTGTTGCGGATGTCGTGGAAGTAGATCCGCTTGTCGCCGTTCTCCTCCCGGATGACGGCCACCCTGTCGAGCCTTGCCTTGCTGGTCAGGTCGCCTGCGTTGGCGATCGCCTCCAGCAAGGTGATCCTGCCGCTCTCCACGGTGAACGTTCCGTTCTTGCTCACGGCTCCCCAGACGGTGTACTTGAAGTTGAGGAACTCCATGCTCACTATGGGAGCCTTGATGTAGTCGCCGTCGATGATCAGATTCTTGATCCTGTCCGAGGCCTGGCTCAAGGTAAGTCCTTCAAGATGGATGTTTCCAAGGATAGGAAACTCGATGTTTCCCTTGGCATCGACCTTGTAGCCCGGCTCGTTGGCCGCCGGGGATGACGAGGCTGTTCCGTCCGAGGACATCTTGAACGAGCCGCTCTGGATGTTGAACGGGATGGCGAGCTCCGGCTGCTTGCAGCTGACCGTGATGCTGAGCCTGTCGTTGGCTTGGATGACGGCCTCGTGGGCGGAATCGAAAGGATACCCTGTGCCCGGGGTCATGTCGTTGAGGTAGACGTACTTCTTCGCCGATCCGCAGGAAACGGCCATGCCCAGAAGCGGGATCAGAAGCAGTTGTGACAATTTAGTCTTCATTTTATGATCGATTTTATATTCTTATGACAAACAATGGCGGACTCATCGTCCGGAAGGCAAGTGAGCTCTCCGACCGGAACCCGTTCCGAAAGTCTTGTGAGTGTGTCGTATAGCATCGACTGTAGGTTGGCGTCGCTGTGGATCACGGAGCAGCTCGGAAGCAGCGCGACGAAGGCGGCGACATCCTCTTTTTCCGTGAATATGTCGGCGTCTCCCTGCCTGAGGCGGACGAACCCTCCCACGGGGGCGGACTCGTCGCGGTAGCACGGGGTCTTCCCGCTCCAGGGGGTGCCGAACGCGACGGGCGATCCGTCGATCAGCCTGACGGCGGGATTGTCGTCGTTCAGCAGGTGTGATCCGGGAATATTCTTGAGCCACAGCCTTGCGTGGGTGCTTTTGCCCGTGCCGCTCTTCCCGAGGAAGAGATAAGCCTTTCCGTCCGACACGACGGCGGACGCATGGATCGACAGCCCCTCGCGGAGGATGACCGCCTGCGCGAACGCGATCCGGAGCATGGAGGAAAGGATGCTGCCGGCGGTGGCGGCATTAGCCCTGATAGATGCGTAAACACTTGAGAATGAAGCATCTGCTATGAACGTACCCAAGACCTTTCCGTCCCGGCTGCCGCTTAGTTCGACGCAGTAGCGTCCGTCCTCTGTCCTAAGAAGCCTGGTGTGTCCCATGTCGTTGTCATCCGTTTCGACTTCCTTGGCATCTGACGGAATCTCAATGGGATCCGCCTGTAGTGTGAGGCGGAGCAGCTCACGGTGCGGCTCCGGCGCGGACATCTCCCCCGAAGTGGCGCGGAAGTCCTTGAACGACGGCAGAAGCGCCTCGATGTCAATTCCTACCGGAGCGATGACCGAAAAAGTCAGTCCCGCCACCTTGTATGAATATGTCCGTGTTTCCTCCATCATTTATCTTCTGAATCGGCCTTTGCTCAAGTCCATGACTGTACAAAAGTCGTTATTATTTTCTGAATTGTCCCTTGGCAAGGTCAAAAACTGTCCAAAACGCCTCTTTTGGAGCGAACCGCAAAGAGAATCCTGCCCTCCGCAGAAACATTCCCGCCGTCCCCAGCTTTCTCTTGAGCACACCGCTCTTTCCGCTCGCCGGGCCTGCCGAGACAACCGTCCCTGCCGAGGCACCCGTCTCCCGGTGCTGCCCGAAATTCCCGCCTTCCTCCACGATCCTCAAGAGTGCCCCGTAAGGCACAATCTTCTCTGAATATGGCAGTTCCGCCTCCGGCAGTCCAATCACTCCGACCAGGAACGAATGCAGCAACCTGCTCCATTTCACAATCCCGACACGGCGGTAGAACGCGAGGATCCGCCCGCCATATTCATCAATCTTTCCCTCCTCGCTGATCCTGTGGTATGCCATCGCGAGGTCGCACATCTGACGTAGTCCGATTCCTCTGCCGAGCGCGTGTTTAAGAATATGCGAGTTCAGCATCAAGGCGTTGAGGGCAGGGGATGGCACCCTCAAGCCGTCCGCGATGTCCGTCGGGACGAATTCCCGTGTCTCGTCCAGCTCGCCGGATAGCCTGATGGCGGCAGGGGAGCGCAGGTCGATGATAGCAGGATGATGCTCGACATCGATGCCGTGCCATTCGTAGGTCTGGCTCCCGTCCGGCATCCGCGTCACCGTCACGCCGTGCCTTCTCACCAGCTCCACCGCCTTGTCATCCATTGTTTTCCCTGTCACCTCGGCGGGCTCAGCGACCGGAAGAGGTGATTCTTTTCCCGGTCGCCGAGCCAGTCGAAGCGGCTGCCTTTCCGGAAAATATAAATCAATGTCCCCGCACTCACGGTGCGATGGCTCAGGATAAAGCGCCGCGACCCCCTGTCCTTTCTGCAGCACCGGCCTAAGCCCTTCACTGACAAACAGTCCGGTGAGATCCTTAAGCGCGGCGTTCATCCGCCCGCTGAACTCCTCGATGGCATCCGCGATGACAATCCATTTGGCGAAAACCGCCGGTGAAGGCTGAAGCGTCTCGGGAAGAAGACAGATCCCGTCAAAGACCATTCCGGAGACCGACTGTCTTCTGGACATGGCGAACACCCGCTCCCATTCCTCCTTATCCAACGGAAACAGTCCCCGGTTCTCAGGAAACTTTCCCCACAGACCCGCCCTCAGCAGGACGAGGAAAGCATCCCGCACTCTTTCCATTTCGCCAAAAGATTATGCACATCCTTCCTCGCCGTCTGGATGTCAACCTCATACTCTCCGCAGAGACATTCCGCCATCTCCTCCTCCGTGAAGTCCATGTCTGAGAATCTCTCCCAGAGAAGGGCGGCCGTCTCGTTCAGGGTGATCACGTCGGTCATGTTGGCCTTGCCGCCGACAGCCTTGACGATCATGTACTTGCCGCCGATCCGGCGCAGGTTTAATGTGGAATCCAATCTCATTGTCTTAGAAGATCTTACCGCCAAGAATGGAGGTGACGGTCTTGAATATGATCTGTGTGTCCCTCCACAGCGACCTGTTCTCAAGGTAGTCCAGATCCATCTCAAGTCTTGTCAGCATTTTCTCAAGTGTGCCGGTGTAGCCGTTCGTAAGCGTGGCCTCGGAAAACAGCCCCGGACGAAGCTCGTAGAGACGCTCGTAGTCAGGGTTGACCTCCATTATCTTGTCGATGTAGTATTTTCTTTCCGGCCTCGGCCCGACGAAACTCATGTCCCCCTTGGCGACGCACCAAAGCTGAGGAAGCTCGTCCAGATGATGATCCCTGAGGAACTTACCGACCTTGGTCAGCCGCTCGTCGTTCTTCTGGCAGAGTTTCGGCTTGCCGTCCGCCTCTGAAGAGTTGTTCATTGTCCTGAACTTGTACAGCATGAAAGGCTTGCCTCCCTTCCCGATCCGTTCCTGCGAGAAAATCACAGGTCCCTTGCTGTCGCATTTGATGAGGATCATGATGATAAGGAAAAGCGGGGAGAAGACAATCATTCCGCATATGCTTGCAATGAAGTCAAAAAATCTTTTCAGGTTTTCGTCAATAGTACTCATACATGTTCTAGGCAATGTCGCGGACATTTCGTTTCTTGTAGACATAGTATTTTCACTCATTTTGTCTTTTATGGCTCTTTGTGGGAGCTACTGCTTAGTGCAAAGATAATGTTTCCGCGTAAATATTCAAGCATCTTGAGATCATTTTTTCTTTGGTGAAGTTCTCCGCGAAGCGTTTTGCCGCCCCCGCGCTGAACTTTTTCCACGTCGCCTCGTTGTCTGTGATGGTGCGGATCGCCTCTGCGATGGCCTTGCTGTCCCGTGGTGCGACGTTTATTCCCGAGACCCCGTCCTCGTTGACCCAGGAGACTCCTGATTCCGGAATCTTTGTGGCGATCACCGGTCTTCCTGCTGACATCGCCTCGATCTGGACTATTCCGAAAGCCTCCGTCTTCATCACGCTGCTCATGCAGAACAGTTCGCTGGCTCCGTAGTAGGATGCCAGGTCTTCCTGCGGAACCTTGCCCAGCAGTTTGACCCGGCTTCCGACGCCAAGCTCGTCGATCTCTCGCTGGAGGCTCTCCCGCAGCGGGCCTCCACCTCCTATCAGGATCATGAAACTGTCATCGAGGTACTTTGCCGCCTCGATCAGATAGCGGTACCCCTTGTATTCCACAAGCCTCCCGAGCGAGAAGATGATCCGCCGCCCGGAATATTCATTTCTGATCTCCTGCTCCCTCGCGCTGTCGCTGATGACCGGCTCGATTCCGATAGGGATGCAGCGGCATTTCTCCTGTACTCCCTGAAGGTAAGGTGATTCCGCAAGGTAGACAGGAGTCGTCCCCACGATGGTGTCGGCTCTTTTGATGAGCCAATTCTGAATCGGCAGATAGAATCTCAAAAGCGCTTTTTGCGAGAGTATGTCGCTGTGCCAGTGAAGCACCACCTTCCCTTTGTAGCCCGACAGCCTGAGCGCCATCGCCGCCATCGGGTCCGGATGATGGATGTGGATGATGTCATAGTCCTTGGCGATCCGCCTGAGCCGCGTGACCATCGACGGCGCGATCATGGTTTTGGCCGCCTCGATCAAAGTCCTGTGGCAGAGTATCCTCCCGTGCGGATTAAGCCGGATGACCTCCGTCCCCCTCCCGTCGCTTCCCGCGCACATCATATCGCACTCCACCCCCTCCTCCGAAAGCCCCTCCTCCGAAAGCCCCACCTCCGAGAGCCCCGTCTCCGAGAGTCCCTCCTCCGAGAGCCCCGTTTCCGAGAGCCCCACAGTCAGATCAAACATCACCTTCTCCACTCCGCCCAGTACAGGGTAGAACTTCCCCAATTGTAGTATTTTCATTTCCGGTTCTATGTACTATTGAATAATCACTTCAGCCCCAAAGCACCTAAACCCCTTCTTTGGCCGCAAACCCCTTTGGGGGCCTCCCTGCCGCTCCTTCGGTTGCCCTGCCGCTCCTTCGGTTGCCCTGCCGCTCCTTCGGTTGCCCCGCCGCTCCTTCGGTCGGCGAGCCTATTTTTCTGCACTCACATTCTTCGCTTGCCACACCCCTAGTAGCATATAGTGGAGCCCGTAGCGCTCGAAAAGCCTCCTCCCGTGCGCCAAACCGCCAGATTTGCTCCCGAGACCCTCATCCGGCCTCCTCCCGTGCGCCAAACCGCCCTATTTGCTCCCGAGGGCCTCCACCGCGCCGCTCTCGTGCGCAAAACCGCCTTGTTTGCTCACGAGGGTCTCCACCGCGCCGCTCCCGTGCGCCAAACCGCCTGATTTGCTCCCGACATGTAAAATAGTGCCGGTAGCATCATTTTCTCCCGTCATTTCCGTCACTCCTTCAAAAGCTGCCGGAAAAGCTCTTCCCAGGAATATGCCACCGGCGGTTCGATGGTCTTTTTCGGAACAGGCCGGAGTATTGACCCATCACCACCGGCAATCCTGGCCATTTTCTCCATAAGATCAGCCGGATCTTCAGGATTGAAGAAAGCCACCTTGCCGCATCCAGCTGATGTCTCATGAGCGAACGGAAGGTCTGACAGCAGCATCGGCTTCCCGGTGGCCGCAAACTCCGTGATCGGCAGCCCCCAAGTCTCCACCCGTGACGGAAAAACCAGGCAGTCGGCGCAGTCATAGAAGGAATATAGCCTGTCTTTTGACATGAATCCTTCGAACCTGATTGATGGAACCCGACCATATTTCAAGAAAAGATTCCTTGAATACTTGTTCTCGTCCCCCTTGATTGTCAGAACAACTCTGAATGTTCCGTTTCCCAACCGCTTCTCCAACCTTTTTGCCGCTTCGCACAAAGTCTCAAAATTCTTGTGGCAATCCGGTGTCGAGACAAAGAGGAACGTGAAAACTTCGCGGTCAATATTCAAGTTATTGTAAGCCGTCGTTTTCTTTTCAGGAGGGCAGACAACAAACTGCTTTTCAGGAATCCTGAACATCTCTGAAAAACCCTTCCTTAGCCACTCCGCCTGAACAATAAGGTATTTGTTCCTATGAACATTTATTTGGTAGGCGAAACGAGTGAACAAGGAGAACAGAACAATCTTGGGATCGAATCTAAGATCCTCAATCTTCACTTTGAGAAACGGGAAAGATGTCTGGCAGTACACGGCCTGCCTTTTGGCGACCACTCTTGGGGTAGTGTCGTGTAGCGACAGCCACAGGTCTACTGGTTGCAGTTTCTTTGAGATACCATACATCGTGACATATTCACACCAAAGCCGTCTGAACCAACTTTTGACCGTCGTCGGTATCTCGATGTATTCAATGTTTCGATAATCAGCCAATGATCGCTTGTGTACCAATGCGACGACGCGGTATTCCTCACATGGCAGCGATGACAAGTATTCCAAGCACCCTCTCAAAATGGTGAGAGTGCCTCCTTTCCTTATGTTGACAGCAGAGACAACTATTGTCCTTTTAGCCCGTTCCATAACTCATTAAACAAGTGGATCCATTGTTTCATAATCTCTTCTTCCGAATATCGGTTCGAAGCAACCAAAGCAGCCTTCCCCATTTCCCTCCTTAACGTGTCGTTTTTGATCAGCGCTACGATTCGCTCTGCCATGCCATCAATGTCGCCTTCTGCCACAAGATAGCCATCTTTGCCATCTGTTATGACATCTTGGGGGCCGCATTTGCATTTGAACGACACTATAGGCAGGCCGAAGGCCTGTGCTTCAAGCAGAATCATCGGTAAGCCTTCGTAACGTGATGACAGCACGACGATCGAGGCCCCTTGATATTCTTTAGCTATCTGTGCCGTGGAATGCTTGAGGCAGACGTTTCCGTCAAGATCCATTTCTTCAATCCTTTTTTGTAGTTTCTCCCGATCCTCTCCGTCTCCGACAATGTCCAGAGACCAGCCTGGGCATTGTTCATGAACCTCTTTCCATACCTTGATCAGCAAGTCATAACCTTTTTGATAGGAGTAGCGCCCCACGGTGATGACCTTCTTGTTGTCAAGTGTCGCAGGTAAGACATTCTCAAAAGTACGGGCGTTAGGAATATGCCGGATGTTGTCTGTCTCCCAGTACCCGGAGTCCTCTTTCGTCAGAACCACAAAGGCATCAAATCTCTTTGCCAGACTTACATCATTGTCGCTTCTCCATCTATCCACGATTCCCCACAACCCTTTCCGTCCATATTGCAGTCTCTTGAACCGCGAGAAGTGAACTTCCAAAACCTTCCTGCTCCCATCCTTGATTCTTGGAATTATAGACACATCGTTGCAGAACATTGAAATCGTGATGTCAGGGCGTTCTTTCATCAGCAGCGCCTTTAGCTTTTTAAAATGCCTGCGCTGCTTGATAGGATAATTGATCATCTTGTTGAACAAAGACGCCCCGTTATTGTCCTCATACCCAATCCCAAGGTCGATGCACCTGATTGCCGGGTCAAGTTCGAAGTACGGTTTCCGCCCTTTCTGATCCGTAGTGACGATGACTACCTCATATCCGTGTGCCGCGAACCAGTTGGCCTTGTTCGTCAGCACCCTCTCCATCCCCGCGGGCCGGTACGTGCCTGCTATGTTGTATAGTAGTTTCATGTCTTCAAGTTGATTCTGCGATAGTACTCATAATTCTCTTCCGTCTCGATTGTAAGGAACAGTGAGGTTATCCATGTTGCTGTTCAAGTCTGTTAGGCATTGCGATATTATCAGAATCCATTCTGGCGATATATTTTCAAACCATGCAGAGTTATATTACCTTGTTTGTTATACTTATCGCTTCATCAATCGTCATGAACTTTCTTGCGAACCATCCATTTGATTTATTTAATACTTCAATATCATCTTTCGTTATCGGAAGTAATTCTCCATTAACCCAATTAATGTAACGTTTGCATCCATCGAACTCTTCTTCTACATTGCTATTATAGATTTTATCCTTAAATATGGAGTTCCAGCAAATCGTGTGGATGAACATTTCATCAGGGCAAAATGTCCTTTTAAACATTCTTTCGACATCCACTTGATGGTCCAGAAGAAAAGAAACAAAGTTATCGGTCAGGCTGCACCACTGTGAACCTTTCATAATTACGCAATCTTTGTTTCTGTCATAGCCGATCAAATCCTGAATTTTTATAAAGAGAAATCTTATAGAGCGAATCAATAGATTTCTAGACTTTAATAATCTGGAGAAAAGAAAAATATGAGAGCTCCTGAATCTCAATTCTTCCTGTGAGATGTTTGCGTAGCCAATGAATTCTTTACCATAATTCTCTTTGCAGAACTTGTGTATGTATTCCTGAGATTTAATAGGCATATCAACTCCGGATAACAGGTGATAATATGAGTATGCTCCATGAGAACGTGCAAATCTGAATAGAAGCAATTCAACTTCAACTAGGCTGTAATCTCCCCACCTTGCGTCTATTCTTTCTTCAAGAATGTGCAGGGCACTGAATTCTGTCTTATATAAACTTCCGTCGAATGGAGCTTTCTTGTCTATGTGAATATATATATCATTATCTACATGATCTAATTGTCTAATTAACTCACGAAGCAATTCTTCTTTTTCGTGGGCAATTATTAAGTACGCGTGTCTATCTTTAACATTCATATGTTTTCGGCTAATAATTGCATTCTGCTAGCATGTTGTTGAGTTAGTTAGTTATCATAACGCATTCTATTATAGGAAGGCAAATACGTGTTAAGCACGAATAGAAAGGTCGAAGTGTATGATGATTTGTTCGGGTTGCGTTTTATTTACAAATATTGTAAATCTTTTCAAATGTCAACTCGATTCTTTGGAAGAACTTGTCCAGAATTAACCGGCATGCCTGTTGCCAACAGATTATTCTAACCTTATCTATTAACATGCAGCTTATACACAAGATTAAGGTGTATATGATAGCAAAAGCCATATATTCAATGCCAGATACTGTTGAGTAGACCTTTCTCATAAAACCAATAAAATATGGTGTCAAAATAGGGTGTTGATGAGCCAAAAAAATAGAAAAAGCAGAACAGGCCAGCCAATTGCTCGTTCGACTGTGAAAATACATCTTACTAAATGCTAACATGAAAAATAAAGATGCCGCAACGACAAATGGTGATGTATATGTAAAACGAACGATGGTTGTTCCGAAATATTTGAGTCCCCCAAATGCAATTATGCTTGGAATTACAGATAATACTAAATATAATAACAAACAATGGCGTACGCTTAATGATGATAACTTGTTGGAATATAAACGTACATATCTAGCAAGCAGATATAGGCCGATAAATGAAATAGTTGTAAGACCACCGTCAAATTTCGCGAAATCTATTTCCCATCCTAAAGCAAATTCAAACACGAAAAATGAGAACAAAGTTGCAAAAATAGTATGAGGGTTGCTGTTCTCAATGAATAGGTTGAGGATAGGAGAGAGTATATAGAGAAGTAAGTACGCAGGTATGAACCAGTAAGCCGCACCGAAATAAAAAACTTGAAGAACACTCTTAAGTTGAAGAGGAACATTAAGGATGACACCTAAGATCAGTATCAGAGCTCCCCAGAAAAAAACTTGGAAGATGAGTGCCCCGCCTCCCTTGATAGTTGGTCTTAGGCCAAACCAACCAGAGATGAGTATGAAGACATTTACGCAAATGAAGCATAATTGTTCTGTTAATATCCTGACAAATGAAGAAACAGGGGCGTTAAGAACATCTTCACCACGAACCGGCGAGAGCGCATAATAATTGCAATGCACTAACACCACCATCATCATCGCAACTATTCTAAGGCATTCAAAATTTGATTGTCTGCTGCTATTACTCATATTCGTCGTCATCTTTCGTTCCAATTGTCAAAAAAAGTGCGAAAACAAGGAATATATCCGTGGCGACTTTGAACCAGACAATGAAGTTAATCAGGAGAAGGGTGTAAATAAGTGCTTTTTGCCGACGCAACTTTCTGCCGCAAATCTTTGCAGACTGGAACATGAACAGAGAGAACGCGAATAATCCAATGAGTCCGAAATAGAAGATAAGCCTCAGGTAGCCGACATCCGTACCCATATAATACCCATCTTTCATCTTTCCTATAAAATATGGATCGTTGTCTTGTGGATTAGAGAAATAACCATCACCGATAAGCCACGTCTTGAGTGTCTCAGGAAACACATACATGGTTTTTAGTTTGTCTGTTGAACCTGTGCTTAATTCCCCTTTCTCAAAGAAGTTGAACAGCCCTTCAAAGGCAAACCTCAGGTTGTCATGGATAATAGCATTAGTGTTGTATAGGTAAACTATGATAGGTACGGTACAGGCCAGCACAATGGTCATGCTTCCCCAAAACCTCTTTGATTCAGCGGATAAACCATAAGTCTTTATGACCAGATAAACTAATGACACGATCAGTCCTACGGATGTGGTACGGGCAATCATGTTACCGATTACGGCAATCAACAGATAAGATATGACTAAAAGGACAACATTCTGCTTTCTAGTAGTGTCGTTCTGTTTAACAGCAAGGTATGCTATCATCACAAGAGCGCAGCTGAAACGTATTCCCGCCGTGTCCAAAGCTGCTCCCAATCCATATAATCTATGTACCGAGTCCAAGAAATCCTGTCCTTGGTAGACATATTGATCCAAGAATGATTTGAACGGCAAATGTAAATCATTGCATAATGCCACAATACATTGAAAGACACATATTGCTATAACGTAACGGCATATCAGATCCACTGAAACATATCCATGAACCTGCCTCATAAGGTAGGTTACAGTAAAAGCAGCACTCAGCCATACGCAAAATGAGACGATATATGTTGCATAGGCAGTGTCAGGAGTGCTGTTAAACGTTATTGAGACAAAACCTATCAATGAAACTAATCCTGCATAGACCATTAGAGTCAGAGTGTCCTTATTGGCGATAGTGTCCTCACCTTTCGCCATGCTGAACGCCAGGATGACAAGCCCAATGGCTGCCAGACCCATTTTAGTGTTAATTCCAGGTATGGCATAAAACTCAAACGGGAAAAAGTACATACTGAACAAAGCGCCTGTCAGTAGTACCGCAATATGATGGAATGCCGTTCTGTTCTTACTCATTTAATTAACCGGTATGCTACAAACATAATCCAATCATATATGGTGATACCCTTTAACCGCCCAATGAGAGGAACACTGAAATAGGCAAATATGTTTTTAGGAAATGCGATTGATGACGCACAGCATCTACGCCATTCCGTACTGATAACTCTAATCAGAGAATCATATTGGAAGATAGTACAATTCTGGGCTTTTGAGGCTAATAGGCATAACCAGTTCTTAGCCTCGTTCAGGGTTGTTTGATTTGAAATCACTCTTTCGACGACCTTAACATGTGTATCCATTTCATCTGAAGTCGGATACCTGCCAATTATTTTATGAATTATTTCATTCGCAATGGCTTTTCTTACGATCAGCTGGTCGCCATGAGCCGTTGCTCCAGCATTCGTTGCGGAAATGCGATAATTCAATAATACTTTAGATGTATTCGCACATTTCCCCAAAAAACACAATCTAGACCACAATTCATAATCCTGCGCCCTCCTTAAACATGGATTGTAAACAAGGTTATTCTGTCTTAGTAAGGCAGAATTAAACATAACGGTAGGATGAACAAAAGGAATCCAAAATAGAAGACTGGCTTTTATGTCTTCATATTTTAGTGGGACTCTGAAAGTGTCATATAAACGCAAAAAATGCTTTATCTTTAGTGAACGAGGCATGTTATCTCCAAAGTATCTTGCCCAAGAACCATAACAGAGAATATCAGGATTATTTTCTAGATACTTTACTTGTTCATGGATGCGATTACTCTGTGAGATATCGTCAGAATCCATTCTTGCGATATACTTTCCTCTGGCTATTTCTATTCCTTTATTGAGGGATGCTGCCAGACCTATGTTTACCTCATTTTTAATCAGCAGAATACGCTTGTCATTATAGGATTTAATGATATCCAATGATGTGTCTGTTGAGGCATCGTCTATTATGATGAACTCAAGATTTGCATATGTTTGCCCTAGTATGCTATCTATAGCTTCCTTTAAGTAATCTTCCGAGTTATAGACGCTCATTATTATAGAGACTAAAGGCTCTACTGAAAGAGAAAATTTCCTATCCATTCATTAATGTCATATCTATTAAGGATATCTTGGCTTACTGGCTGATAATCAAGATCCATGAATGCTTTAATGTTCTCGTCCTTGTCTTCCCCATAAATAAAAATATTGTTGGGATTATAGAAATCGCATTGTCTGATAAACGAATTAGTCGTAATCAGTTTTCTATTAAAGAAGATAGATTCCATTACACGTAAAGACAACCCGAATGACCCTTCATCATTTATGTCGATTATACACTTACTATTTAATACATTACGAAGGTTTTCAATGTATGATAGCCGTTGCGCCCTCTCATAAACATATATAAATCGACAAGTGAGTTTTTGAGAAAGTAGGAATTTTTCGAGTCTATTCACAACAGGCAATCGACTTTTAATTTTTCCAAGCCAGTAGCAATCGTACTCTTGTGTTTTCACTTCTGGTTTGATTATAGAAGCCGGAGCAAATCTATATACTTGGTGAATATATTTTAGATTAAATTTGGTCGCGGCATAATAATCGTATAAGGAGATGTTATATCCCATATTTTGCAAAGCCTCTAACTCTTTTTTACTGACGTCATTCCAGGACCAAAAAAAAGTATAATTAGTATTACGGAGGAAATTAGCAGTCAAGTGTAGAAGTCTGATATCAAATTCACCTAATAATATTGCGGGTTCTTTTACTTTTTTTAGTGTCCTTATCGTCTTATTTGATAAATAAAGCGAAAAAAAATGCTTGGGATATTGAGTGCGTCCATTAAAGAGCGCTCTTAAGCATCGGTAAAAAAAGCTATCGTGTGTAAAAATCTCGATTCTCTCTACCGATGGTTCGAGACCATCAATGATGAAATTCAAATAATCATTACTCTTATAAATAATAACGGGCATAGGGGATGTGTATCTATTGTGCTTATGCATCTCATCGTTCCTTATGTCGTGAGCGTCATAACAGGCTTGTAATACTCGTGAAATCATTTAATGATCTTATTATGAATTATATCCGTGAATATATTGAATTCCCTTATCTTGAATAAGATAGCTATTACTATATAGGAGATCAATCCAATGATTATTCCTGCGCAGAGCTTCCCGAATGAATTAGGTATGAAGTTCACAGTAAGTAAAACAAGTCCGCCCATTAGAAGTGCCGCACAAAAATTCATCCCAGTGTCTAATATCTTTTCTACTATTCCATAGTTGAATGCCTTTTTAGTGTAGTAAGCGATTATTATTAGATGGATAATGGTTGCGAGGACTTGGCCAATGCACATTATTATTAGTCCCATTGAGACGGTCGCTATCAAGATTATTATACTGATGCTTTTTGTTATTATAGTGATTCTGAGAAAGTAATCAGAACGTCCGGCAGCCTTGAGCATCGTGAGGTCAAGGTTTGTGATAGGCACCCATAATAGTGAAAAACAAAGCACTTGCATTACAGGTATGGCCATTTCCCATTTGTCGGTCAGACATATTCGGATAAAAGGGTCTGCGATAGCAGCCATGCCGATCACCATAGGAAAAATTATAAAAGATGCCATTCTGACCAGTTGGCGGTATGCGTCGATGGAGCGTGATCTATCGTCCTTTATTGAACTTAGTATTGGATATGAAACTTGGCCAATAATGGTGGTAACGGTCTCGGAAGGGAATTTGATTAAACTTTCTCCTTTGTTGTAGGCTCCAAGAGATTCGGGAGCGTACATTTTGCCTATTACAAGAGTGTATATGTTGTTATAAATGGTATTGATTAAAGATGACCCGAGTAATCTGGATCCAAAAGAGAAGTGTTCATTCAATGAATTCCAGGAAAAAATGGCTTTAGGTGTCCAACGGCTGAAAACCCACAACAAGAGTGATCGTACAGTCGCACTAGTCAAGGCCTGAACGACCAGAGACCAGATTCCGAACCCCTTGTATGCCATGAACAGTGCCGCACTTCCCGATATTATAGCTGAAATGATAGATATCTTGGCAAAGACCTTGAAATTTACCTCGATTGTTAGCTTTGAGTTTTGAACAATAGCCAGCGCATTGATTATGAGTACCAACGAATAGATCTTGGTGAGGTCTACAAATACAGGCTGTTCGTAAAAGCTCGCAATGAATGGTGCAACGGCGTACAATATAATATAAAACAGCAAAGCTGCGAAGATATTAAAGTAGAATATGGTGGAGAAGTCTGTCTCGGAACATTTGCATTTTCTTACAAGTGCCGCTCCAAAGCCGGAGTCCACAAAGCATTGACAAATCGCCATCATCACAGCCAATATTGCGATCACTCCATAGTCTCTTGGGCTTAATTGTCTGGCGATGAGCAGATTGAAGATAAAACTCAATCCTTTGCTGGAGAAGATGTCAATTCCTCCCCAGAATAACCCCTTGATGGTTTTATCTTTCAAGTCCCCCATAATACCTTTTGTGATATATATGTAGACTGGTGATTCTCACTCATTGAGCGCAGATGTCCGCCGCTTTGTGCCCTCATCCGGTGCGGTGGGCGGGAACTATTTCCCGGACCAGGGCCAGAGGGACTTGCGGCGGGTGGGGGAGGGCGAGGTTGAGTGGGAGAGGTAGTAGTCGCGGAAGGTTATTCCTTCGGTGATCACGTGGTAGATCACGCCCCAGTCGGGAAGCCCTCCCAGGTTGCGGTCGTCGATGAAGAGATCGGCTTTCAGTTTGCGCGGGGAGGTCGGGGTGTCCTCGCCTTCGTAGAAGTCCTCGGGGTGGTTGCTGTTCACGGCATAGAACTCCAAGCCGCGGTCGCGGCACCAATCCACGGCGTCCTTCAGCAGCTGGCCTTCCCTTACCGACCAAAGTATCAGGGTGTGATGGTCGGCCTGAAGGCGTTTCAGCGTTTCCACGGCGAAAGGTATCTCTTTGCCTATCTTGGGGTACTTGTGCTCGACGATGGTCCCGTCAAAGTCAACCGCTATGATCATCTTTTTAAAGTGTTATGTTGTGTCTTGGGAAATTCTTGGGGCTTGGCACCTGTTGCAATAGGTTAGGTGTCAATTAGTTAGATCGGTGAACGACTCGAAGGCGATTACTGGTGAATTCGCTTTATTCATTGAACAGTCGAACATGCTCAGTAACATTGCATCAAATATATGAAATTCTATCCTAAAAGGCAAGTCGATCGGTCGGAAAAATTGAAATGTTCCTGAATTCCGGGCCGGTTTCCAGGGCATGTCCGCGCAACCGGAAGGCTTCCTATTCAATCGGAGCGACAAGGTCGGGATGGACGGAGACCAACGCGACGGAGACCACGCCCTTTATCTCGACGACGACTTTCCTGGAGCGGGATCCCTTGACCTTGACAAACACACCTTCGCATCCTTCGAATAATCCTCCCGTTATCCGGACCTTCTGCGCTTTTGTGAAATTGATCTCGGCGGGGCCGAAAAAACGCAGGGACTCGTCATAGGATCCCGCCACCGCGATGAATGTCCTCATCTGCTTCTCGGGGACAGTGATCTTCTTGCCGAGTCTTTGATCCATCATGTATTGCAGCATGGGAATGCGGGTGGGCTGCTTAAGCTCTTGGATTCCGGATGCGGTGGCGCGTATGAATATAATGTTGTGGATCACCGGTACGAGGCGCTTTTTTCCGGTTCTGGCGGATTTCTCGTACTTCATCGGAATGAAGTTTTCCACGCCTTTCTCGTCCAGAAGCCTTTTGGCCTCCAGCTCACGGTGGTAGGTGACCCGCATCGTGAACCACATCAGTTCCTCAGTCTCGCCTGGTCTGCCCATTTGCTTTCCTGTTAACCACTATGAGAGCATCATGGCGGCGCGGATGCCTTCCGCAAGAGCTGGGCTTGTCACGTGTCCAACGATGGCAAGGGCAAAATCGATGGCGCACCCCGGCCCGCGTCCTGTGATCAGGTTGCCGGAAGTCACCGCCGGTGTCTTGACGTACTCGCCGCCTTTAGCGATAGGCTCCTCCTCGAATCCGTCGTAGCAAGTGAACCGTTGTCCCTCAAGGGTCGGGAGCTGCGAGGCCACCAGCCCGGGAGCCGCGCAGATCGCCGCGACGGTGCCTCCTTCGGCGTAGTGGCTTTTCATCAGTTCCATGAGATCGTGGTTGTCGGCAAGGTGCCTGGCTCCTGGCAATCCGCCCGGGAAAACCATAACATCTTTCCGGTCGGTTCCCTCTGTCTTGACTTCGGACCTGAATCCGTCCCAGTCAAGGTCGGCGGTGACGGGAACCCCGTGAGCGCCTTTTACTTCCTTGTCTGTGTTGATGGAAACTGTCCGGGCGTTGATCCCTCCTCTTCTGAGGATGTCCACGGTGGCGAGGGCCTCGATCTCCTCGAACCCTTCCGCAAGGAATATGAAGACTCCTTTCATGGCATTATATTGTTAATGATACTGTTTCCTCCATTGAAGACAAAACAACCGGTCACTTCGGCTGGCTCAGCGACCTTGTCAGGCCCCGCGTCCTAAGTGACCAGTTGTGATGTTGAGATATCAGGACTCGAACCTGAACTGGCAGAACCAAAATCTGTAGTGCTACCATTACACCATACCTCAGTTCCGTCCGCAAATTTATCTATTTTCCTGCAAATCTGCAAACATTATCTTTTCTCCCGGAAGAAATCAATCATCAAGGCAGAGCATTCGTCAGCCAATACTCCTGACCTTACCTGGGTCTTGGGATGAAGCAAGGAAGGCGTGAACATTGAATAGCCTCTTTTGGGATCCGGCGTTCCGAAGACAATGCGTCCGATCTGAGCCCAGTTCAAGGCTCCTGCGCACATCGGGCAAGGCTCCACTGTCACGTACAGCGTGCTGTCGCCAAGATATTTCCCTCCGACCGCTTCGGTGGCGGCGGTAATGGCGATCATCTCGGCGTGGGCGGTCGGGTCGTGCAGCATTTCCGTCATGTTGTGTCCACGGCCTATGATCCGTCCCTTGCAGACGATAACCGCCCCGATGGGAATCTCGTCCTCCTCCAAGGCCAGATGAGCCTCTTTCAGAGCCTCTGCCATGTATTTCTCGTCAATGTCCATCGGTTGCTATATGTAATCCTTGTCTTTACCAACTTATTGCCTGAGGCTTACTATGACAAAGGGTGGCTAAATGATTATTTAGTCACCCTTTGTGTGAAGTCAAAACTGATTACCACCTGTCCTCAGATGATACAGTAAGTTTTTTGCGTCCGTGGCGGCGACGGGAAGCGAGTACGCGGCGACCGTTGGCGGTAGCCATTCTCTCACGGAATCCGTGTTTGTTCACGCGCTTGCGTCTGGATGGTTGAAATGTCCTTTTCATATCTACTTATTTTTATATTTTTCCAAAACGGACTGCAAATTTAATCCTTTTGCCGTAAACTGCAAAATATTTTCGCCTTAAGTTTACTCACTTAAGTTTTTAATGTGCCGTTTTGCGGTTCCGGGCGGCGCTCAGGCAGGCTCGTGCGCTTCGACAAGCCCGGCGACCGTGGCGACAGTCGCTGCCAAGCGGTCCGGCTTACATCAGGTAGGCGGACATGTCCTTTCCGGCGAGAAGTCCTTCGCGGATCTCTGTTGAGGAGATGTCAACGATCGGGGCGTTGATGACCTCGATGTTGTAGGAACGCAGCAGGGCATCCTCAAGGCTCACCATGCCGCCAGGGACAATCTCCTCGGAGTCAAGGACGTAGGGGGTCGGCAGATTCTTGCACTCCTCGATCAGCTGACTCCTGATCGCCTCCACGTCGAAGCCTTTGCGCGGGTAGACTGTCACGCCATATTCGGAAAGAATCCTTGGGAAGTCCCTCCAGCGCTTGATGCTCTGCAGGTTGTCTGCTCCGATGACGAGCGTGAAATCGTTGTCCGGCTCGCGCAGTTTCAATGCGTCCAGTGTCTTTATCGTGTAGTGTGGAGGATCCATCCTGAGTTCGATGTCGTCCACCCACACGTGTAGGTCGGGATGGCGCTTCACGGCGGCCACCGCCGCTTCATAACGGCTTTCTCCCGAAGCGGCGCTGATGGAGTCCTTCAAGGGATTCTTCGGGGACACGACGAGGTAGACCCAGTCATATTCCTTTTCCCTTGTCAGGTACTCCATGATGGTCTGGTGACCGATGTGCAAAGGGTTGAACGACCCGGAGTAGACAGCTATCTTCACTACTCTACACTATTGTTGAATAATTCAGTTTTCCGTCGTCGAGAAAGTCTTCGACAACCTTCTCGGACTCCGCGAAAGCGGTCTGGAGGTTGTCATTGACAAGAACATAGTCGAATTTCGGGGCGTAGGTCATCTCTTCCGCCGCTTTCGCCACGCGCTCTTCTATGGCCTCGGGAGAGTCGGTGCCCCTCTTGACGAGCCTTTCCCTGAGCGCCTCCACGGACGGGGCCTGGACGAAGACGGAGAGAGCCTTGTCGCCGAAATATTTCTTGAGGTTGACTCCACCCTTCACATCCACATCGAATATGATCACGTGGCCCGCCGCCCAGATCCTCTGGACTTCCGACTTCAACGTTCCATAGAAGTGATCCTCATAGACCTCCTCATATTCAACGAAAGAGTCATCGGCAATCAGCTCGCGGAACCTTTCCGGCGTGACGAAGTAGTACTCTTTGCCGTTTTGCTCCGTGCCTCGCGGGGCTCTTGAGGTGGCGGAGATGGAAAACTCCATCGCATCCTTATAGATTCCGAGAATGTGATTTACAATCGTACTCTTTCCGGATCCCGACGGGGCGGAGAAAATCAGAACTTTGTTGCTCAAAATGTCCATTGTAATGATGCGGTTTTGGAAGCTGTTTTTGTTATTTTGTCTAAAATGAAGATTTTTCTCCTCAAAGAGCATTTCAAACAAATCAAAGCAGTTTCTTGATGCAAAGGTATCATTTTTTGCTGAAAGAACAGGCTTTTAAATCGTTCTTTTCATTTAAAATGCTTATTTTTGCAGCCATTGTTTTTAGAATTCTCCAAGCAAGACGACTTTGGCAAAGAAAAAACAGACATCCTCGGTTCCGGATCCGGAATACATCGCAACCCGCCGTGCTTCGCTCAGGCGTGTTCATCGTCAGGTTATTTATTTGAACGACAAGGAGATGGCGGCATTGAAGGAGTATTGTGACCGTTTTGGAATCAAAGAGCGCTCCTCGATCTTCAGAGAAGCTACGATGGAGCGCATACTTGCCCAGCTTGACGACTCACATCCGACCTTGTTCTGATCTGTTGCCAGCGTCCGGTCCGCCGGGAGCCGTTGTCCTGGTTGCCTTAGTTTTTTTCCCACCCCCACGCCTTAGTGCCTAGCGCCTGTCGTTGAGGAATGAAATGTAGTAGAGCAGGGTGGCGAGGGAGCCTACCGCCGCGACCACGTAGGTGTAGGCTGCCCATTTGAGGGCATCGATCGCCATCGGCTTTGTCTCATAGTTCGTGATCCCGGCATTCTCAAGCCAGGCCACAGCTCTGTGGCTGGCGTTGATCTCGACAGGCAGTGTGACGAAACTGAACAATGTTGTCAGCGCGAAGAGCACGATCCCGGCAATCAGCACGGGATAGCTGTGGAACATGGTGACCATCAGGACTCCGGCCAACAGAACCCATTGGACGATGTTGCTTGAGAAACTTACCACGGGCACAAGGGCTGTGCGCAGTTTCAGAGGCAGGTAACCCTTTTCGTGCTGGACAACGTGTCCGCATTCATGCGCGGCGACCGCTGCCGCTGCCACGCTGCTTTCGTTGTAGACGGACTCGCTGAGGTTGACTGTCTTCGTCTGGGGATTATAGTGGTCTGTCAGCCGGCCCGGTATGCAGGTGACCTTGACATCGGTGATGCCGTGGTCGGCCAGCATCTTGCGGGCGATCTCCGCTCCGGTCATGCCGCTGTTGGTCCGGACGCGGGAGTATTTCTCGAATCTGCTTTGAAGCATGTTCTGAATGATCATGCTGAGAAACATGACCACAATCATAAGGATCCAAATTGAACCAGTACTCATTGTAAAGATTTTAATCGTATTCTACTTTGGCAGGACAGGCAATTGTCCAAGGTAATAATCCTGTCTGTCGGGTGATTGCCCACCCGGCCTGGAATTATCAACTAGCAGGCCAAAGGCAAAAGTAAAGATTTTGACGGAGAGTTTGACAGAAAATCAGTAATTTTGTCAGAATTTTGATGCTGATTATGTCAAACGGCGTGACAGATTTCTCAAGACTGGAGCTGAATCTCAGTAATTGTCTGGGCAACTATAGGTACTTCCGTTCCAAGTTGAAGCGGACGACCAGAATATTGGTTCTGGTCAAGGCGAACGCCTATGGTCACGGAGCGGTGGAGTTCGCGTCCATGCTTCAGACGGCAGGCGCCGACTACCTTGCGGTGGCTCTCCCGGTGGAGGGGATCGAACTGAGGCAGTCAGGTATCAGCGTTCCGATCCTGGTGCTGACGGCCGGCACGGACTATTTCGACGAGATCATCGACAATCGTCTTGAGCCAGGCATTCCGAACCTCTACACCTTGAAGGCCCTCGTGTCCGTCCTCCAAAGCCGTGGCATCGAGAATTTCCCGATCCACATCAAACTCGACACAGGCATGCACCGTCTCGGCTTCATGACCAGTGAGCTGGACGGTCTGATGGATTGCCTGAAGGCGTGTCCGGAGGTGAGGGTAAAGTCAATATATTCACATCTCTCGGTCGCCGAGGATCCGTCGATGGATCAGTTCACGCTTGGGCAGATCTCGATGTTCGAGACCAACGCGTCAAAGTTGGACAGCGCTCTTGGCTACCATCCTATGTGGCATATTCTTAATTCCGCCGGCATCGAGCGCTTCCCGCGCTACCAGTACGACATGGTCCGCCTCGGTGTGGGAATATACGGCATCAGCGCCCTGCCGGACGTGCGCCTGAAGCCCGTAGCCTCTCTGAAGGTCAAAATATTGCAGATTAAGGAATTGAAGTCTGGTGACGGTGCCATAGGCTATGGTCGGCATGGCATTATCGCACCGGAGGGAACCCGCGTCGCCACCATCCCTGTGGGCTACGCCGACGGTATCGACCGGCGTCTTGGATGCGGTCGCATGAGTTTCTCTTTGAATGGCCGCAGGGTGCCTACGATCGGTAACATCTGCATGGACATGTGCATGCTTGATGTGACCGGTGTCGAAGCCTCGGTGGGGGACACCGTGACAATTTTCGGCGATGACCCCGATGTCACCGAACTTGCCAAAGTTCTGGATACAATTCCTTATGAGATAATGACTTCCGTCCCACGAAGGATCGAGCGTGTGATTCTTCGTAAGTGAAAAGGGAAAATATGAGATTTATTGACACTAAAAACTATAACAATTCACATCATGAAAGGTAAAACGTTAAGAATCATCGTCTCGCTAACGACTTTTTTGTCTGTCAGTTCAATGCTGGCACAGGAAAAGATGGATTGGGCTATGACGAATGTCTACTCACAGGCGAACAAGGAAATCAATAATAGTCCAAGAGCTGTTCTGTTAGGAGATTCAATCACAGACGTATGGCTTAGGGTTCATCCGGACTTCTTCACAGACAACAATCTTGTCGGTCGGGGTATCAGCGGACAGACCACGTCACAAATTCTTGTCAGGATGAGAGAAGATGTTGTGAAGCTCCATCCGAAATATGTTGTGATTCTATGCGGACTCAATGATATCGCTCTCAACCCTGGCTATGCTGGAGATGTCGAAAAAGCTGTTGGCAGCATAATATCTATGTGCGAGATCGCCAAGGCAAATGGGATTAAGCCCATTGTCTGCTCACTACTAGGTTCCTATGAGATCCGTTGGAGACCAGAGGTCACCGACTGCTTCGATCAAGTCCTGAGGTTCAATGATTTACTTCGGACTTATGCCGGGAAGAACCGCATCAAGTACGTAGACTATTTCAACCTCCTTTCCGATGGTACCGGTAGAATCGGCTCAAAGTGGGCAGATGACACCGTACATCCTAACCAGGACGGTTACAAGATGATGGAGGACTACCTTCTCACTTTCCTTAGATAGACATTCACATCGGATGCCGTCATAAGAGTTGTTGTCCTAAGTCCACATGTTTAGTAATCCTGAAAAAATAACTTGGTAATCTTTGATTGTCTTTCCGGTCTAGCTATCTTTTATCATCAATCATGTGCCATCGGCACACTCCTTCTTCTAAAAGACATCTATCCTCGAAAATACCGCCAAATCTTTACCAACTTATTTTTTAACGCTTACTTAGATGAGTAATACTGCGTGTAAACTCACGATTCTGGTTCTTCTTATGTCCGCCTTCTGCCCATGGTTGAAAGCGGATGCGGGGCATTATCTGATAACGACAGAGGATGGTTTGTCGAACAGTAGTGTCAACTGTATATTCCAGGATACAGGAGGAATGATGTGGTTTGGCACATGGGATGGTCTGAACGTCTATGACGGACATCGTTTGCGTGTTTTCAGGTATAACATTAAGGATGAGTCAAGCTTGCTGGACAATATCGTAAGGGATGTTGTACAGGAAGACGAGTATCATTTTTGGATAATATCGGCTTGGGGTGTGAGCCGTCTTGACATCAGGACCGGCAAATTCAGCCGTTTCCGTCTAGGGATGGTGTCGATGAACTCTTTTGCCGGAGGAGGTGTCTCTTTGGCGATTGCCGATGATGGGACTGTGTTCTGCTCATCAAGGGGGTGGGGAATAGCTTACTACGATGAGGTAACAGACAGGATGATACCTTTCAATGTTCTGGGGTATGCCACATCAGGGATCTCAGGGATAGCGGCAGGGGGCGGAGACACGCTTTTGGTCATGAATGAAGCCGGCAGTGTCTCTCGTCTGAGTTTTACTCATGATGGAAGGACTCGGAGCATCGAGGCATCGATCAGTGAGAATCTGCTTTCAAGTGACAGTGGGGTGTATCTTATGGCTCATTCGAGGAATGATGGGAAAATATTTTTTATAGGTACAAGAAGAATCTATGAATACGACTGCGGACTCTGCTCTGTTGTCGATTCCATAGAGTTCACCGGCACAGTGTCCTATGCGGCCATGTCTCCGGACCACTATCTTAACATCGTTGCGGACAGGTCATCATTATACCGTGTCGATTTCCGTTCACATGAGGTTTTCAGGATAGATGCCCTCTGTAGAGACAACCTTCTGTCCTTCTACTATGGCACTCAAGGAATTGTCTGGCTTGGAGTCGATGGTGTCGGGGTCGAGGCCTACTGTACGGATTCGGATCCGATGAAAACGCTTCGGAGCGATGTTATGTTTGAGGAGTGCGGCGGGGCTGTCACATCGATAGTACAGGCTCAGGACGGGGACATCTATACGAGTGTTCTTGGAGGTGGACTTTTCGTTCTGGATCCGAAAGGCAACCCTAAACGTCCTGTAGCATCCGAGTTCTCGGAACAAGACCGTTTTATCTTCTCAATGGTTGCTGGTCCCGGAAATACTATCCTTTTGGGTGTCCGTAACGCTGTCAAGCTCTACTCTCCCGCGACCGGAACGATCAGCACACTCTATAAGTTCAGGCAGAATCCACCTGTGCTTGCCTACTGCATGTACTATGATGATCTGAACCAGAGATTGTGGGTGGGTACGTTGGACAACGGCATTGTCTGCCTGTCATTGGAGGTGGACGGTCATTGTCAAGTGGTTTCCGTCCGGAGATATCTCCATGACAGAAACGACGATAACTCGCTGAATGGGGACAGCATAATGCACTTGTCTCCCGCCTATGGCGGAGAAATATGGGTCGGAACCCTTGGTGGCGGGCTCAGCTTGCTGGATGTGGAGACAGAACGTTTTCGGCGAATAGATGTCGGTGCCGGGTACGAGAACATTCCTAGCAACAATGTCCGTTTTGTGACTCAGGACGATTCTTTGTCAGTATGGGTAGGAACAAGTTACGGCTTGAGCCACGGCGTGAAGCAGAAGGACGGATGGTCGTTCACTTTGTATGATGAAGGTTGCGGCCTTACAGACAACACTATCCAGGCCATCATCAAGGATGACAAGGAAAGGGTCTGGCTCTCCACTAACCGTGGTATTTCCATGCTCGATCTAAGGACAGGCAAGTTTCTGAACTACACAAATCCGGGAAGTCTTCAAGGTAAGGAGTTTTATATAAATTCCTGCTTGATGTCTGCGAGCGGAGAAATCTTTTTCGGTGGTGTCAACGGACTGAACCATTTTCTTCCTGATGATCTCAGACCGAGGTCGTTCTCGCCGCGGATTGTTGTCGAACACGTCGCTATCAGTCGTGACAATGTGAAGCCTGTGATGGCCGGAAGGCGGGTTGTCTTAAGGCATGACGAGAATTTTTTCAACATCGCGTTCTCCGCTTTGGAATTCATAGGCAACGCTGACTGTGAATATTCCTACATCCTGCGCGGGTTCAATGAAACTTGGGTTACAGTATCTTCCGGTACTCCGGCGATGTTTACCAACGTGCCTCCAGGAAAGTACACGTTCATGGTTCGAAGCACTAATGGTGATAAGGTCTGGTGCGATAACACTGAACAACTTGAGATCTATATCAGAAGCCCGTGGTACAAGACAATCTGGGCAATGCTGGCATATTTGTCGTTGATCGCTTTGTTTACATTCGCCGGGATTCGCTTCTATCGTGAGCGCAGGTCCCAGAAGAGACAGCTTGCTGATGAGGCGGCAGAGAAACAGGCCCAGAAGGAAGCCTATGAGGCAAAATTGACCTTTTTTACAAACATCGCTCATGAGTTCAGCACTCCTTTGACCCTTATCTCCTGCTCGGGTGAGAGACTTGAGTCTGTCAAGCAGCAAGATTTGACGAAGGGCAAACGCTATGTCAAGATCATCAATGACAATGCGGCCAGGATGCAGCGTCTTATCCAGGAGCTTCTTGAATTCCGTAAGGTGGAGAACGGATGCTACGATTTTGTGTTTGCTGAGGTTGATGTGTGCAGGATGGTGAATTCAATATTAGGCGATTTCACGGAGGTCGGAGAGGAACGTGGGGTGCGATTGAACCTGAATGTCGAGAATCTTCCGGACAAGTTCTTCTGTGATGCGTCGGCAATGGAGAAGGTGTTCATGAATCTGATCTCCAACGCCTACAAGTATACACCTGATAACGGGACAATTGACATCAGTCTTGATGGACGGGGCGATGGGATTAACGCTGTGATCTCGAACACCAGTAAGGGACTTTCTGATGAGAAGCTTAGAAGAGTGTTTGACAGGTTTGTCATTCTTGACAACTTTGAAAGGCAGATGGCCAAAGGTCGTATCGTCAGAAATGGTGTCGGGATGGCCCTGGTCAAAAGTTTGGTTACGGCTTTGGGAGGGGAGATAAATGTCAGCAGTGTGGTCGGCGAGTCTGTGACATTCGTGTTTTTCATTCCATCAGCCCCGGAGGACAAGGTCGCCAGGGTAGATGGCTCCTTAAGTTACGAAGGCGTGTCTCTTCCATCTATGGTGGCTCCGGCTGTCGAAGGGCGGAACGAACCTACGGTGGAGGATGATCTGGTGATACGGAATGACGGGAAGCCGGTCGTGATGATCGTGGATGATGATCCTCAGATCCGTGAGATGGTTTCTGACATCCTTGCGGATGAGTACAGCATGGTAAAGGCTCAGGATGGTGAGGCGGCCCTTGCGATACTGGGGATCAAGAAAGTTGATCTTGTCATAACGGACATCAACATGCCTGTGATGGGAGGTAATGAGTTATTGCGCAGGATGAAAGAGAACGAATTGATGAGATTCATCCCGGTAGTGATTCTTGCGATGAAGACTGACGTCTCTGATGAGATAGTCTCTTATAATCTCGGCAGCGATGCATTTATTCCTAAACCTTTCCTTCCGGCTCAGCTGACTGCTGTCGTGAGTGGAATCCTCCGGAAAAGATCAGGTCTTAAGGACTACTATTCGTCTTCGGCTTCCGATCAAGAGATGTTCTATGGGGTAGAGATGAGTTCCAAGGACAGACAGTTTATGGTTTCTATAGTTAATTTGATAGAGGACAACATTACTGAGGATCTTTCTCCGGAGGAAATCGCGTCCAGACTATGCGTGAGTGAGATGACGCTTTACCGGAGAATGAAAGGAATTATTGGTAAATCTCCTGGAGAGTTCATACGTACAGTAAGGCTCAAGCATGCTGCTAAACTGCTTAAGACAACGACGCTGAATGTCCAGGAGGTGATGTTTGACAGCGGATTCAACAACAAGTCATGGTTTTACCGTAAGTTTGCCGAGATGTACGGTATGTCACCTAAAGAGTACCGAGAGAGCCTTTGATGGCATAGTGTACTCTTTTGTTTTTAATGTGTAACCATTCTGGACCACCAAGTGGTAATTTTGCACATTAAAAAATCTGTGATGATGATTCGAAGAATTATTATGTCTTTCTCATTGGGATTGATCGCCCTTTCTGTCTGTGCCCAATCCCTTATTCCACGCTTCAGCTATGGAGACAAGGTGGCCTTCGTCGGGGATAGTATAACCCATGGGGGACATTACCATTCCTACATTTGGCTTTTCTACATGACCAGGTTTCCAGACATGCCGATCTGGATCTATAACTGCGGAGTAGGAGGTGATACCTCGAAGGAAATACTCTCCAGACTCCAGAGAGATGTGCTGGATAGAAATCCTGACTATATCACCTTGACATTCGGCATGAACGACACCGGTTATTCCGATGTCTTCAATAATGAGAAGACGGATTCTCTGTCTGCGGAGAGGATAAGCAAGTCTGTCCGTTCATATTCGAAAATAGTCGAGACCTTGAAGGATTATCGCAAGGATGCGAAAGTTGTGATGATCGGTGGCTCCCCATACGATGAGACTTCAAAGTTCAATGATTCTGTCTTTCATGGAAAGAACGAGGCTATCGGGAGGATAATCTCTATCCAGGAGCAGACCGCCAAGGAAAACGATTGGGGTTTCGTGGATTTCAACGCTCCGATGGTTAAGATTGCCTCGGATGTGCAGAAAGCAGATTCAACCTACTCATTCTGTCCTGCCGACCGTGTCCACCCAGACAAGGACGGTCAGATGGTGATGGCCTATCTGTTCCTCAAGGCACAGGGCCTTTCCGGGAGTAAGGTGGCGGAGATAGGAATCGATGCGAAACGATCGAAAGTCAAGGTTGAGGAAAACTGCGTGATCTCCGCTTTGTCTTGTGCTGATGGGCGTGTCTCATTTGACTATCTTGCCAAATCTCTGCCTTATCCATGCGACTCTGTTTCCGAACATGGATGGGGAAATATTCACTCTCAAAGAGATGCTATGAAGCTCGTTCCTTTTATGAAGGAATTCAATCAGGAAATCCTTCGGGTTTGCGGACTTACGGCAGGGACTTATCAGTTGAGCATTGATGGTCAGCCCATCTGCCGTCTTACATCTTCAGATTTGTCACATGGCGTGAACATGGCTGAGATGGCCCAGACTCCGCAATATCGCCAGGCCTCGGCTCTGATGTATTTGAATGAGGAACGTCTTGAGGTCGAAAAGCGCTTGAGAGAATATGTTTGGATGGAATACAATGTTTTCAAGGATTCGGAGAAACGTTTCGTTGACAATTGGGAATCTATCGAGATGGTCAACTCAAGGGCGAAAGATGATTGGTTTGTGGCTAACAGCAACTATTGGTTCCGTAAAAGCTATTATCCTCAGATTCGTGAGATCTGGAACGATTACATGGAGAAGATTGTGGCCAGAATCTATAATATGAATAAGCCCGTGTCTCGCAAAGTGACCCTTGCCAGGGTGTATTGACCTTGTATGTGGTAATTTAATTAACTAAGAATATGCTGTTTAAAAACAAGAGATGTCATTCTTTCTTCGCAGGCCTTGCGGTCTGTGTGGGAATTTTGGCCCTTTCCGATCATGTCGCATCGTCACAGGAACGACCTTACTTTGTGGATGGGTTCCATGGTGGAGTTTATGGTCACTATCCGATGGCTACCTACACAAGATTCCTTGTGGATCAGTTTGAGGCTAATCCGGCATGGAGATTCTGTCTGGAGATAGAGCCTGAGACTTGGGATACCGTTGCTGTACGCACCCCGGAGGACTACAAGCGTTTCTCCCGGATAGTGAATTCTCCGAGGGTAGAGTTTACCAATCCGACCTATGCGCAGCCATATATGTACAACATTTCCGGAGAGAGCATCATCCGTCAGATGCAGTACGGAATACGTAAGATTCATTCCCACTTTCCTGATGTTGAATTCCTGACGTATTCGGTTGAAGAGCCATGCTTTACTTCATGTTTGCCGCAGATTCTTGTGCAGTTGGGTTTTAAGTATGCTTCGACCAAGTGTCCGAACACATGTTGGGGAGGTTATTGCGCGCCTTTTGGCCATGGCCTGGTCAATTGGATCGGCCCGGACGGGTCTTCCGTTATTGCCGTTCCAAGGTATGAGTGTGAAAGTCTTGATGAGAAGACAGTATGGCAGACGGCTGCCTCAAAGAATTCAGACGCATATCTTGAGGCTTGCCGTAAGGCTGGAATAGCACATCCTGTCGGTATGTGCTTCCAGGATGCTGGTTGGACAGGAGGGCCTTGGATCGGTTACGGCGATGAGACCGCAGGTAACTCTATTTATGTTACTTGGAGGGAGTACTTTGAATCTGTGGCGAATAGTGATCCGAGGGAGGATTACAAAATGTCACAAGAGGATGTCAGAACCTCGTTAATGTGGGGGTCGCAGGTTTTGCAGCGTATTGCCCGTCAGGTTCGCCGTACGGAGAACAACATCGTGATGACGGAGAAGGCTGGCGCCATGCTTAAACTTGATAGGGGTGTTGGCCTTGACCAGGCCAGGATTGACGAGGCTTGGCGTACCCTGATGCTGGCACAACACCATGATTCATGGATTGTTCCTTATAATGAGCTTAACGAAAGAGGTACGTGGGCGGATAATATTGCCTTTTGGACTTCTTCAGCTGACTTTAATTGCGAGGAGGCTCTTGCTGAGATCGTGCCGGTCGGAGAAGTAAAAGATAATCTCTTTAATGTCAAGGTTATCAACACCTTGAGTTTCTCGCGCAACTCCGTGGTCAGCGTGGCCGTCCCATCTTCGTTCTTGGGTAAGAATCTGCGGGTAAAGGATAGTAAGGGCAAGGATGTCCGCTTCTCTCTTATCGGTGATAGAATTGTTTTTCGGGTCGGCATGCGCCCGTTCAGTATGGCGACATTTTCGGTGAAAGTCACATCCAAACGCAAGGAGTCGGGGACGGTTGTAAAAGAATATTCTTCCGAGGATGGTCTCGTGACAGTCGCTTCGGATCTCTACACAATCACCTTTGATCCGTCTAGGGGAGGAACCATCGTAGGGTTGAAAACTTCTTGTGGTGATGAATATGCTGACGCCAAGTCCGCCAGGGCTATTAATGAACTGCGAGGCTTTTTCTATGATGAGGGCAAATGGCATTCGTCAGCGGACGCACCGGCCAGAATCTCAGTCAAAAAGACGGAGGGCTTGACATCCGAGGTTGAGATTGACGGTTCAATCGCAGGCATGCCTTTCAAGCAGACTATTGTTCTCACAGACGGTGACCCGCTGATCACATGTTCTCTTCACATAGACTGGAAATCTGACGTTGGAATCGGAAAATATAGGCAGAGTGATGCCCATGATTCCCGCCGCAGGGCTTTCTACGATGACCGTTTCAAACTTAACGTGCTGTTCCCTACATCGCTGGTCAATCCGTCCTTATATAAGGATGCTCCGTTTGATGTCTGCAAAAGTGCGGAGGAGGATACTTTCTATGACAGTTGGGATAGGATTAAACATAATATCATCCATGATTGGGTTGACCTGCTTGGAGAAGACGGAAAAGGACTGGCTTTATTCTCCGATCATACGACATCATATTCATTTGGTAAGGATTTCCCTCTTGGACTGACAGTCCAGTTCTCCGGCAATGGCCTTTGGGGAAGGAACTATCCGGTCTCTGGGGCTACTGAGATCAGATATGCTTTCATGCCTCATTTCGGAGCATGGGATTCCGCCGGAGTTTATGAGAGGAATCAGGAATGGAACGAGCCTTTGATGTGTTTTGTGACGGGCGATGATTCGACAAAAGAACACACTTTCATTGATGCGGAAGGTACTGGCTATGCTGTCAGCGCTTTCTGCCAGACCGAAGGTGGTTTCATGCTGCGGCTCTATAATGCCGATGGAGATGATAACGTAAAGACCATCAGACTCGGCTTCCCTGTCAGCGAGATTGTGGAGACGGATCTTCTTGGGAATGCTGTCTCCCGTGTTGGGCTAAATGAGAAAAGCGGTTCTACCGGTAGTTTTTCCGTCAGCGCTCCGAGATTTTCCATAAGGACATATTTACTTAAGACAGAATGACATGAGAAAGGTTGTGTTGATACTTGCGATAGCCGCGGCCTTCCATGCTTGTTCTGAGCCATCGTCTTGGGTTAATAATCCGGTTGACTATGTTAATCCCTTTATCGGGGCAAGTACAAGCACGGATGCCGCCGGAGTCTATCATGGCCTGGGGAAGACTTTTCCTGGAGCTACCACCCCTTTTGGAATGGTTCAGGTCAGCCCGAACACCATCACCGGTGGTGACAATGCCAGCGGTTACAGTTACGAGATGAAAACCATTGAGGGATTCGACTTCACTCAAATGAGCGGTGTCGGGTGGTTCGGAGACCTGGGGAATTTTCTGGTTATGCCTACAACCGGGCCTATGAGTACCATTGCCGGGAAGGAAGATGGAAGTATTGATGGCTGGAGGTCTTCTTATGACAAGGCTACAGAAGTCGCCGAGCCTGGTTATTATAGTGTCCGTTTGACAGACTATGACATCCTGGCTGAATGCTCAGCAACTCCCCATTGCGGAATCATACGGTTCATTTGGCCCGAGAGCGACCTTTCCCGTATCCAGATCGATCTGGCTCGCAGGGTTGGTGGAACGGCAGAGAAGGAATATGTTAAGGTGATTGACAGCAACACGATTGAAGGCTGGATGAAATGCACACCTAAGACAGGAGGTTGGGGCAATGGTGAAGGTAATGCCGACTATACGGTTTGGTTTCATGCCGAGTTCAGCCGTCCTTTGGAGTCCTATGGCTGCTGGACAGCAGACATTCCAGATGATTGGGTCCGTAAGAAGGACGAGGTGGTGAGTCTTCCGTACCTTCAACGTGTGGCGGAGTCAAGGATTGTTCGCGGAGTGGAGGAACTTGAGGGGAAGCATATCGGATTCTTCTCTGAGTTTCCGACATCAGCCGGGGATCAGGTGATCCTTAAGGTAGGGATTTCTTTCGTTGATCAGGAAGGGGCGCGTAGGAACTTTGCGGAAGAGATTGCGGACAAGGGTTTTGATGAGGTTAGGGCAAGTGCCATGGCGCTTTGGAATAAAGAGCTTTCCAAGATTCGCGTGGCCGGAGGGTCGGAAGACGAGAAAACAGTGTTTTACACTTCTCTCTATCATACTTTTATCGATCCTAGGATCTATGCTGATGTTGATGGTCGCTACATCGGGGGAGATTTGATGCCTCATGATGCCTCTGATGGTTTTACGAAAAGAACGATCTTCAGCGGTTGGGATGTCTACAGAAGCCAGATGCCTCTCCAGTCCATCATCAATCCGTCTGTGGTGAACGACATTCTGGCCTCCTTGATCACTATGGCAAGGCAAAGCGGAAGAGGATACTACGAGAGATGGGAGTTCCTGAATTCCTATTCTGGATGTATGATTGGCAATCCTTTGCTTTCTGTGCTTGCCGATGCCTATGCGAAAGGAATCCGAGGCTATGATGCCGAAGAGGCGTACCGTTATGCCGTGAACACGGCTGAGAAGTTCGGGAACTGGCCTCTAGGCTGGACGCCGTCAGACCTTTGCATTTCCGAGACCCTGGAGTACGCCTATTTTGACTGGTGTCTTTCAAGGCTGGCCATGGCAATGGGGAAAGATGACGAGGCCGCGGTCTATGAGAGACGTGGGCAGGCCTACAGGAACATATTCGATCACAATAAAAGATGGTTCCGTCCACGCCTTGTTGATGGCTCTTGGAAAGAGTGGCCTGACAGCGCCAGAATTATGGAATGGTACGGATGCATCGAGTGTGATCCTTACCAGCAAGGTTGGTTTGTGCCTCATGATCCGGAAGGTATGGCCGAACTGATGGGAGGTAGACAAAGAACTTTGGCCGATCTGTCTGAGTTCTTTGAGAGAACGCCTGAGCATATGCTTTGGAATGCGTACTACAACCACGCCAACGAACCGGTTCATCTTGTCCCGTTTCTTTTCAATGTTTTCGGAGAACCATGGAACACGCAGAAATGGACCAGATTCGTATGTAAGCATGCCTATTCGAATGATGTTATGACCGGGCTTGTCGGAAATGATGATGCCGGACAGATGTCTGCGTGGTATGTCCTTGCAGCTTCGGGGCTGCATCCGGCTTGTCCTGGAGATACCAGAATGGAGATAACCAGCCCGGTGTTTGATGAGATTGTCATCAAGACGGATCCTGCCTATGCATCTGGAAAGGATTTTAGAATCGTCGCTCATGAGAATAGTCCAGAGAATATTTACATTCAGAAAGCTCTTTTGAACGGAAGTCCTTTGGAAGTGTGCCACATTGATTTCAAGGACATAGCCGCAGGAGGACGACTCGAGCTTTTCATGGGGCCAGAGCCATCGGAATGGGGAGTTGAATAAAAATGATATTCTTAGATATGGGTAATAGAAATTCAATACTACTTATAGGTTTAATGGTTTTTCTGGTGTTGTGTTCCTATTCGTGTGAGGAGGGTGAAAGGGTTGAAAGGGGACAGGTTTATGTGCCTTCGCTTGATAATGTGATAGCAAGTGAGATCATCCATGATGACTGTGGTGTTACAGCGGGCGATGGCATGTACTCCATTCTTCTTCCTGATGGCAGAAGCATATTCCTTATGGGAGACTCCTACACCGGAAAGGTGACAAATAATGCAAGGAGTACCTCTGACCACATGTTCAGAAACACTTACCATATCTATGACCATGGTAAGGTCAGCGCGGTGACCAGTGGTGGCAATCATTCGGCGGCGGTGCCTGTGGACTATCCAGAGGAGGAGAAATGGTATTGGCCTGGTCATGGTTTTGTCAAGGATGACGTCCTGTACATATTCCAGTTTCTGATGTATCAAGGAGCTGACGGTGCATGGGGATTCCGCTTTGAGAACACTCATCTTCTGGAATATCGGCTTCCTGATTTGACGTTGATCAGGGATTCTAAGATTCCATATTCCGGACCCTCATCCGTCATGTATGGGGCGGCAGTGGTAACTGACGGAGATGTTGTCTATGTCTATGCTCAAAGCGATAAGGAAGGTGGAGATATGTATAATCCTGTGTCTGTGGCTTACTGCGCAAGAACAACTGTCGCGGACATTCATGACAAATGGGAGTATTATACGGGTACGGGTTGGAGCGAGGATTACTTGCAGGCTGTGGAGATGTCAGGTCTTTCAAGTGTTCCTGTCTCATCGCAGTTCAATGTCTTCAAACTACGGGACAAGTATGTCCTGCTTACCCAGCATAAGGTGCTTTGGTCAGGGCAGATCTTCACATTCACGTCAGAGACGCCGTACGGACCTTGGGGGAATAAGAAACAGATTTTCAAGATTCCGGATCTTGGTAATAAGGACTGGTTCACCTATAACGCCATGGCGCATCCGCAGTTTGAAAAGGATGGTATGATACTGTTCTCGTTCAATGTCAACACAAATGTCTTTTCGCAGCAATTTTCGGATGTCCGGTCCTACAGACCTAGGTTCTTTTGGTATCCAGAAGGTCAAATTCTTGATTGACCGGCTTTTGACTACAACGTAGAAGGAAGGTTCGTAACCGGATTGTTGGGATTGTATACTCATTTGTCATTAGTGGGTACTGTTTTGAAGGTTCGTATGAATACTTTTGCATAGCTACAGATAAGACGAAAGTCGAACATTTGATAACACATGGGACTAATGTCCATTTTACAAGAATTATGTTTAATAAACACAATTTGTCAATTTAATATTATTTAATGAAAAGCAAGAAACTGTTAACGGTTGTGTCATTGCTGCTGATGGTTTTGTCATCATCGGCGGTTATGTTCGCACAGGAACCGTCCAAAGTGTCAGGTCGGGTGCTTGACGAAGACGGCAACCCTTTAGTAGGCGCTTTTGTGTCTGCCAAGGGTACTAACGCAGGTACTGTCACGGATGTTGACGGTAACTTCACGCTTTCAGTTCCGGTTGGATCCAAAGTATTGTTGTTCTCAATGCTTGGACAGCAGGAAAAGGAACTCCCTTACGAGGTTGGCAAGACCTGGTACCAGGTCGTTCTCATGTCCGACACTCAGATGATCGAAGAGACTGTCGTTGTCGGTTATGGTACCATGATCAAGCGTGAGCTAACATCATCAGTGTCATCGGTGAACGGGACAGAACTCTCGGAGCGTGCCTCTGCGGCCAACGTTCTCCAGAGTATGGCCGGAAAGATGGCGGGTGTACAGATTACATCTACCTCAGGTCGCCCAGGAGGAAACACAAGAATCCGTGTGCGAGGTATGGGTTCAATCAATGCATCCTCTTCTCCTTTGTATGTTGTTGACGGTGTGGTTGATGTTGATCCTAACATGATCAACTCATCGGACATTGAGAACATCGATGTCCTCAAGGATGCGGCGGCTACTGCCATGTATGGGGCTAAGGGTGCCAACGGGGTCGTGATCATCACAACCAAGTCCGGTTCTTCCAGCACGGGATCCATCACTTATGATGCGAAAGCTGGTGTCGGTGTTCTGGCGCGCAATCTTGATATGATGGATGCGGATCAGTACATGAGCATGCAGGCCCTGGCTTATGGCTATTCGGGTCAGAACATGCCTCACCTCACATCTCCGATGGAGAACCTCTTCAACTATGCAAAGGATGCCTCAGGCAACTATCTGAGGGATGATAATGGTTTGCTGATAGCCAGTCCTCTCTACAACACCTCTTGGCAGAAAGAGGCTCTTCGCTCTGCTCTCACGATGGAACACAACCTATCATTCTCTCAGTCCAAGGGTGACAGCAAGATCTATTCGAACATCGGTTATCAGGATGTCCAGGGACTTTTGAAGAACACCTACTCAAAGCGTCTCAGCGGTACGATCAATGCTTCAACCAAGGTGAACAAGTGGCTTGATCTCAGTACTATGCTCTCAATCAGCAGAACTGAGGCAAATAGCCCGGACAATGAGGGTGGAACCGGACAGACAGGTATTCGTAACGTGATAGAGATGCCTCCGATAGTTCCTGTCCAGTACCCTGACGGTAAATGGGGTGAAAAAGGTGATTATCCTCAGAGTGAGCAGGGTTCGAATCCGGTCCAGCAACTCAAATACATGGATCTCATCTCTCGCAACAACTACATTCTCATGAATATTGGTGCGGATGTTCACCTCACTGATGATCTTACCCTGACGGTGCGAGCCAACTATCAGAATAATTCGGCTAAGTCTACGGATGTCCGCAAGGCGGGCCTTCGTGATTACTCTCCTGAGTCTAGCGGCAATCAGGCCTACATCAACGATGCCTTTGCGTCCAGATGGTCAAACGAGGACTATCTTACCTACAACAAGAAGTTCTTCAACGACAAACTCAAGTCGTCATTCGTTGTCGGCGCGTCTTGGTACTCCTACTACTACGAGAACTCCTACAAAGGAAACAAGAACATGACCTCCATAGAGAATGGCTATCATGACCTTTCAATCGGAGACAACACTGTCACTCCTAGCTCCTCTGTGGACGAGAACAAGATGAATTCCTACTATTTCAGGACAAATCAGGTTTGGGACAACAGGTACATGCTTGGTGTGACTCTTAGGGCTGATGGAGCCTCCAACTTCGGTGACAAGCACAAGTACGGATTCTTCCCGTCTGTCTCCGCAGCTTGGGCTGTAAGCTCGGAGCCATGGTTCGATGGTTTGAAGAATGTAATTAACCAGATGAAGATCCGTGTCAGCTACGGTGAGGTTGGAAACTCTTCAATAGGCAATTATGCTGCTTTCGCTCGTTTCGGCAGCGGCAGTGTGACATTCAATAATGGACGTTATTCTTTCGTTACGTTGAGTCAGCTCGGCAACAGCGATCTTAGCTGGGAGACATCCAAGCAGTTTGACGCAGGTGTCGATTTGAGTTTCTTCAACGACAGGGTGCAGATCATCTCTGATTTCTATATAAAACGCAACTGTGACCTGCTCTTCAATGTTGAGATTCCTGCTTCCTCAGGCTATGGTACGACCCCATCCAACCTTGGCGTGCTGCGTAACATCGGTTTTGAGTTCACACTCAATTCCCATCTGATCGATAACCCAGAGTTCAAGTGGGATCTTGACTTCATCGCCTCCAGAAACAAGACCATCGTTGAGAAATTCTACGGCACACACTCAACCCACGGAGGTCTTTGCCAGGAAGGTGAGGAATATGCTCGCTGGTATGGTAAGAAACTCATCGGAACATGGAGCATAGAGGAGGCGGAGGAGGCTTCCCTGTACGGACGAACTCCGGGCGACTATAAACTTGAGGACGTAAATAACGACCACAAGTACGATGATGCTGACGGACAGTATCTTGGCCGCGCGGTTCCACTATGGGAACTCTCTCTTGTCAATAATTTTAGCTGGAAAGGCTTCAACCTAATGGTTGACCTTGGCGCGTCACTGGGTTTCAAGGTCCAGAGCTTCACTCAGAATCTTTGCGTTGGTCAGGCAATCTACACGAACAGTTTCTCTGACCTTCTTGGCGCAGCCTGGACTCCGGACAATCAGAACACGAAACTTGCTCAGCTCCGTCTCCCGACCGACCCTTTGTTCGGTAATAACACGATGGGAGATCTTGCAATCATGGATGGTGACTACCTTCGTGTGAGAAACATCTCTCTCTCTTACAACTTCAAGCATGGTCTGCTCAAGAACTTCAAGGCAATCAAGGGCTTGGTGATGGGTGTTAGTGCTGAGAATGTCTACTTGTTCACCAAGTATGCCGGCTATGATCCTGAGTGCGGTTGGGGGAGCGGCGACGACAATTCAGGCTATGACTGGTTGGCCTACCCTAAGCCGTTGACCATTACCGGTAACATTAAAATCACATTTTAGTCAGGACTATGAAAAGGATAATGAAGATAATGACAGGCGCCGCTGTAATGACGCTCTTGCTAGGCTCCTGTACAGGCTTCCTCACCGTGGAGCCTAAGACATTCATGTCTCCGGACAATTATTTTAACAATGAGTCTGAGATGGAGGATGCCACCAATGGCCTTTATGGTGCGGTAAGTTCCACATTGTTTACCGGATTGGTGGCTGTCAACCACACGGGGTGGGTGATGTATGAACTTCTGACGGGCTATCATGACAGGAACTACCCATATCAACAGGAGGTGCTTGGCGTTCACCTTCCACTTCTTGAGGACAATACTCTGGTTGAGTATTGTTGGGATCATCGCTACACCTCGATCAACAATTGCAATAATGTGATCAAAGGTATTGAGAATTCCGCCGCCACCGTCTCGGAGACAGTCAAGAATAGATGTCTGGCAGAGGCATACGCCCTCAGAGCCTACTACTACTTTGGACTAGTCAGAGAGTTCGGGCCGGTTCCGATGACTCTTTTACCGACAACGGACACGAAAAACATCGCCCTGGTGCCAGAGACAGAGGCAAAGGTCTACGAGCAGATCGTCAAGGATCTCCAAACGGCGGAGACTCTTCTTTCTGGAACTAAAATGAACCCAGCCGACGGTCACATTGGACTTGGAGCTGTTAAGAGCATCCTTGCGAAGGTGTACCTTACGATGGCCGGGTACCCTCTTCAGGATGGTTCATGCTGGCAGAAGGCCTATGACAAGGCGAAGGAGGTTGTCAAGAGTGGCGAATATTCGTTGTTTGAGAATTATTCCGATCTTCGAATTGCCGAGAAGGAGAACCAGGGAGAGTGGATATTTGCGGTCCAGCACGACCCTATATATTCACAGTCCGGGATTCATTCCGCACTCTTGCCGTATGGTCCTAATGAGATTGATGCCTCCTCGTTCTCTTCCAACGGAGTGTTTGGAGGGTCTATTGTTCCGACGAGCCAGTTCATCGGTACCTTTACTCTTGGAGACAAGCGTGCCGCTGAAAAAGGTTGGTTCTACAGCAGTTGGAATGGTTTGGAATTCACGCGTCCGTACATATTCAAGTTCTTTGACGAGTCGGCTCTTGCAGATGGCAAGTCAGGAGAGGATTTCCCTATCATACGTTATGCTGATATTCTTCTCGTGATGGCTGAAGCTGCATGTAAAGGTGGCGAAACCACCGACGCGGACGCCATTGACGCTTTCTGGCAGGTTCGCCACCGTGCGCTTCCTGGTTATGCCAAACCATCCAGCATTGGCTTCGACGATGTCTACAAGGAGCGTGTCTGGGAGTTGTGCTTCGAAGCTCAAAACTGGTATGACATCATTCGTACACGTAAGATTCTTGATGTCGCCAACAACAGAGTTGTCAATATGGTCGGTTTCAAACCTATTCAACATGATGTTGCGTTTACCGCTGAAGATCTCTATTTCCCGTATCCGCTTTCCGAGACTCGTCTCAATGAGAATCTCAAGAGATAAAAAGACAAAGAAATGAAAAAGATGAAAATACGCATAATCGCACTGCTCTCGCTTGTGGCCGTGGCGGTCTCGTCATGTTACTCAGTAGGTCTGCAGGATCTTACCTCCGATCCCGACTACGATGGAAACAAGACATCTACTTTCAGGATTTTCAAGGTACTACAGTTTGACGACGTGAATGTCAGTGGAATAGACATCCTGCCATACTTTGACTTCTTCAACACTTTCAGACTTACTCTAACTTACAAGGATGGCAAGATTTCCAGCATGTCGATGGACAATGGGGATGTTCCGTTCTCGAGAAAGTATGGTTTTGAAATTCCTTCTCAGACAGTCGATGTCTATTTTGACAACACAGTTCATCCGAACGCTATCCGCAGGACAGACACCAAGGAAATCCTGGCTACATTCAATAAGGGCGTGCTTGTGATGAACTTCAAGTTAGACTGCGCCACTGTCAGCTATAGGTATATGTTCACTGGTGTAACCGAATAACACAGGATTATGAAAATGACACTTAAAGGAAAAGGGAAAACCGTGGCTGCGCTTGCCGGTATGGCGATGGTGCTGTTTTCCTGTATAACATTCAACTCTGTTGTCTGGCCGTCAAATCCGAAGGCCAACTCTGAGATAGAGGTTAAGGTTCAGGTTCAGCTTGTTCCTGAAACGGAACGAAGCGGACATTTTGTGCTGGCGATGCTTGTCCCTAAAAGTTGGAAGGTCTCAGAAAGCATTCAGGCTGTATACTCGGCCAAGAACCTTCAGACAGGCGGCAAACTTGTGGACATCACTGACGAGGCAATGGTTCTTGCCAATGATTACACTGAGCCTACCACTACAATGCCTTACAATACGGCCATGCTTTCGCAGTATGGGGTCTTGGGCAACACCGGCCCGGTTGAATGGGTTGTTTTAAGAGGCACAACAAAGGTCGACACAGACGGTAGTGGAGTGCATCCGACCACTACGGCTGATGTCAGCATCAAGCTGAGAACGGGAAACAACAATATAAAATTCTTCACCGCCGTCGCCACGTGCTTGTCAGACAACGGTTTCAATACTGGAAATGACGGTGAGTTCTTGATTTCGGACACTCAGGTGGTACAGGTGACAGGTGGAAGCGGCAATGACGATTTCACTGTCCTCCATTTCGTGTCCACCACTCCTCAGACATTCCGTTACGGGGACTTTGTCTCCATTGAGTTTGTCTCCAAGATCGGTGATACGGAGACACCTCTTTATGGAGAGGAAAAGGTCTACCTTAACGCGGTAGCTACTCTTGATGACGGTTCTGATAGGACTGTGAAGAATGTCCTGATGACAAAATCAGGAGATATTCACTACTTCAGGTACATCTTCCCAAAACAGCTTTTCGGGCTTGAGGAGGATGCTGTCATCACCGATCTTCATGTTTGGTTCACCAACGCCGATGGCTCTAAAGTGGCGACCGATTCAGCCAATCCAAAGGGATTCCTGGTTAGCCAAGCTGCGGAATAATGTTAGTTTCGTTTTTTAAATCATTTTTGATGAAATACAGTAATCTATTGAAATTCGCTGTGGTTCTGAGTTTGGTGTCAATGGCGTCAATCTCTGGTTCGATGGCTTTTGCTCAGTCTTCTGACGAAATTTCCATTGGCTACGGAGGAACCACGGAAAATGACCTGACGGCTTCAATCTCTTCCATAAGCGGAGACAAACTGACATCAAGGGCAAGTGCCTTTGATGTGATGCAGGCCTTGGCCGGACAGGTCGCGGGAGTGAACATCATCTCCGGTTCTGGGCTCCCTGGCTCTTTGGGTCATATGACAGTCAGAGGAATAGGATCGATGACCTCATCAGTAACACCTCTTTTTGTTGTGGATGGAGCTATTGACGTGGATCCTTCCACGATCAGCGTTGCGGACATAGAAACCATTCAGGTTCTCAAAGATGCCGCGGCAACGGCTATATATGGAGTGAAAGGAGCCAATGGTGTCGTTGTCATCACAACGAAGAAAGGTCAAGGTAAAGGAACCGTGTCCTTTGACACAAAGACTGGTGTCGGTCTCCTGTCGCACGCTCCTGAGCTTAAAGGTACTAATTGGTACAAGGACTGCACAAGGACCGCAATGGTTACCAACAACACCTTGAGCTTCAGTAAAGGCGATGAGACGACTGACATTTATGCCAATGTCGGCTATCAGGACAGCGAAGGTGTCGTCCGTGGCACAGGTGCGGATCGTCTTAACGGTACGCTCAACATCTCAAGCCGAATCAACAGCTGGTTTGACGTTCAGGCTTCTGCATCAGGATCAGTTATAAACCGTGAATCCGGAGCATGGGAATCCTACGCATTGGGCTCAAGCTCCACATCGCCTCTCGTCTCGCTCGACGGCCGTTCTGATGACACACGTTCGATCAACACGAACTTCAATCTCATCAACACAGTAAAGATCCTTAAAGGACTGACTCTGACCGTAACGGGCAATTATCAGACAACAAGTGACGTGAATAACATCACTGCTGGCCTTGCCCTTAAGGACACAGACAGCGAGGCTCCTTTTGCCAAGATCTACAATGCTAAGACATCCAGACTCACTAATGAGGATTACCTTACATACAAGGGTACGTTCGCTGAGGGAAAACTTCGTTCTGAATATCTCCTCGGCGCCACTGTCAGTTCGATGAATTTTGAAGACTCCTTCACCGGATCCCACAATCTTCCGACTGACTATTATGGCTATCATAATATCGGATTAGGTACCGCATACTCACCTACATCCTCCCGAATTGAGAATACCCTTTATTCGTGCTGGTTCAGAACCTCTCAGAGTTGGAAGGACAAATATTCCATAGGTCTTTCCATCCGTACGGACAAGTCTTCCATTTTGGGAGAAAATCATAAGTCGGGGATGTATCCGTCAATATCTGCCGCTTGGACAATGTCGGAGGAACCGTTCTTCGAGCCAGCCAAGTCTGCCGTGAATTATCTTAAGTTCAGAGTAAGTTATGGTACCTCGGGCAATGATGTTTTTGCGACATCCCTCCTTAAGGCAATGGCCGACAAAGACTTGTCAAGCGAGACATCCAAGCAATTTGACGCCGGGATCGATGTCGGCTTCGCCGGAAACCGTGTGAGAGCCACAGTAGATTGGTATTTGAGAAACAGTACCGATCTTGTTCTGAGAAATTCAGAACAATGGGGCAATCTTGGCCAACTTAGAAATACAGGTTTTGAAGTGACGGTTAATGCCAGGACCATAGATGGCGAGAACTTCAAATGGAACACCGACTTGGTGATCTCGACCTATAATACCAAGGTTGAGAAACTGGGTGGAGCAAAGGTTGCCGATCCTCTCTTCAAGGCGGAGGAAGGACAGCAATGGAAGAGGTTCTACCTGGCCTCAGGTTCTGGAAATGTCTATGCGGGGCAGGCGCTTCCTAAAGGTGAGGTGTCACTCATAAATACATTTAGCTTTATGGGAGTCGATTTCCTTGTTGACATCAATTCGATGTTTGGACATAAGGGATTCCTTGTTCCTCAGGGTTTCTCGGCCTCACAAGGTGAAGAGAAGAATCTATCAGACGCAGCCTTCGCAAGGCTCAGGACATTGGCTGTCTTTTATGACCTTAAGCGTAGCGTTCTTAGAAACTTCACATTCGTCAAGGGACTGAGAATAGGTTTTACGGCCGAGAATCTGTTTCTGATAACGGACTATTCCGGAAATGATCCGGAAATATTCTCCAGAGGTCAAGGTCTATCTGGACTGGGTGTCGATTATGGCGCCTACCCTAAGCCTACCACCATAACAGGTAATCTAAGGATATCATTCTAAACATGAATTAGCCGCATTTGACTATTTACCCGTAAATACTTTTTTCATTTGGGTCTGCCCCCGAGATACATTGGGGCAGACTCATTCCATATTGTTTTTATTTGACAATTGAAGGTTGACAAACAGTTTCGATATGGATATGAATTTGTAAAAACTTTTGCTGATGAAGATTAAAAGAATATTATTGATGGCCGCCCTCCTTTCGGGGTGCGTACTGATGTCCGCAAAGGTGGCTTTGCCAGGCATCATAGGAGACAATATGGTACTCCAGCAGAAATCCCAGGCAGGAATATGGGGACGGACTAAACCTGGGAAAGAAGTACGTGTCGAAGCGTCCTGGGGAGAGTCCGTCTCAACTAAGGCGGATGTTACCGGGAAGTGGAAAGTGTTGATAAACACGCCTGAGGCCTCGTTTGAGAAAAGAACAATAACTATAAGTGATGGCGACAAAGTCACTCTGAAGGACATCCTTATCGGTGAGGTTTGGCTTTGCGGTGGTCAGTCCAACATGGAGATGCGAATCGGAGACGGGGTCATAGGAATGGAGCAGACCATAGCTGACGCTGACACCTACGTTGACAGGATCAGGCTCCTTCATGTCGAGAATTCTGTTTGTCCTGTGCCTCAGGACGAGGCTAAGATAAGATACGAAGGCTGGCAGAAATGTAAGGGTAAGAATATTATTGATTTCTCTGCGGCGGGGTACTATTTTGGGAAGTATCTCATGGAGAACCTGAATTGTCCTATCGGCCTGATCGAGTCATGCTGGGGTGGAACCTTGGCCGAGGCTTGGACCAGCAGGGAATCCTTGGAGGAGATACCATACTTCCAAAAACAACTAGAGAAAGTGGCGGAAATCCCTGTTGACATTGCGGACAGGCATCAGATGTTTCTGAAGGATATCAAAGAATGGGGGGAGGAGATGAAGGTTGTCGATCCGGCATTTAGTGAGCGGATCCATTGGTGTGACGTTGACTATGATGATTCCTCTTGGAAGAGTATTCCAGTACCTGGCTACATTCAGCCCAACGGTGAACCCGGCTTTGACGGCGTGTTCTGGGAAAGGACTACAGTTGAGATCCCTGAGGGTTGGGAAGGTAAAGAACTCGTCCTTCATCTCGGTACGGTTGATGACAATGATTTCACATTCTTTAATGGAGTTGAGATAGGACACACGGAGGGTTGTATGTTTTCCCGCGATTACACTATTCCGGCAGAGTTGGTCAAGGCCGGAAAGGCAGTCATTGCAGTAAGAGTACACGATTCTGGTGGCCTTGGAGGAGTCTTTGGAGATCCTGACTCAATGCGTCTCTCAATGGTGGACAAGAATGGTCGTGAAGAACGCATACCAATTACGGGAAAGTGGAAGTACAGGATTTCGATGTCGCTTGCCAAAGCCCCTATCCTGCCTTTGGATGCATCTAAGGAAGCCAACATAGTGACAGGACTTTACAATGCCATGATCAATCCTATAATTGATTATCGCATAGCTGGCGCGATCTGGTACCAAGGTGAGTCTAACACCAGCAGGGCTGCCCAGTATGCGGAACTTCTTCCTCTCATGATCAATGATTGGAGAACTAAGTGGGGATATTCGTTTCCTTTCTATATTGTCCAGATAGCAAATTTCATGGCTCCTCAAACAGGGGCGGAGGAGTCTGACTGGGCAGAACTTCGTGAGTCGCAGGTTAAGGCGACGAATCTCGAGAACACCGGTCTTGCTTGCATCATTGATCTGGGAGAGTCTGGCGACATCCACCCGAAGAATAAGGTGGATGTGGGTAAAAGACTTGCGCTTCAGGCTCTTAGAAAAACATACGGAAAGGATGTGGCTTGTGAGAGTCCATCATTCAGATCCTATGCGATCGAAGGTTGCAAGATACGTGTCACCTTCGACAATGCTGAAGGATTGAAACCGGCTGGAGAAACGGTTGAGGGATTTTACATTGCAGGTTGTGACCATGTTTTCCATAAGGCGGACGCTGTTGTCTGTGGCCAAGATGTCATAGTGTCCTCTCATAAGGTAAGGTTCCCTACGGCAGTCAGGTATGCCTGGGCAAACAATCCGGTCTGCAATCTGTACAATGCTGCAGGACTTCCTGCTATTCCTTTTAGGACAGACTCATACGTCAAGGTTAAGAACTATTAGGATGAAATTGCACTTGCGGCCGCATGAGTTTCTCTTTGAATGGCCGCAGGGTGCCTACGATTGGTAACATCTGCATGGACATGTGCATGCTTGACGTGACCGGTGTCGAAGCCTCGGTGGGGGACACCGTGACAATTTTCGGCGATGACCCCGATGTCACCGAACTTGCCAAAGTTCTGGACACAATTCCTTATGAGATAATGACTTCCGTCCCACGAAGGATCGAGCGTGTGATTCTTCGTAAGTGATAGGGAGAGATTCTCCTTCCCGGCGGAAGGAAGTACGGTGCTGTTCTTGTGCTTCCTTCCTGGAGGTCTTGAAGGGTGACACTGCTTTCTGTGCACAATCCTGCTTGCGCAGTGTCTGCTGTGTATGATGGTCGGTTTGAATTGCTCCTTGTCTTATTGCTCTTTCCAGCCTGCAAATGTAAGTACAAATTGTCAGAATGGATTTGCTTGAGGTGTGGTCTTTTGTTCCTTTGACGGAAAAACAAGGAGAAATCGTGTTCCTTTAACGGGGATGGATGTTTCTCTGACGGGAAGGTGGTTGTTGGAATAGATTGGTGATCAGTCTGTTCCTTTGGGTGGCGTTAATTTGACCATCTTGGTTAGATCCGGGTCAATCCCACCGACATTCTTCTTTGCCTTGTAGTAGGCGGTTCTGGAGACGAAGCCTGATTCCTGCGCGATCTCCTCCTGCTTGGCGTTAGGATGCGCCTCTTTATAGAGCCTGGCATATTCAAGTCTGAACATGTTGACAAGGTTGTAGTAGCCGATCTGGGAGATGAACTTGCTGGCGGCGTTCATCTTTCCATTGCCAAGATCCATCAGAACCTCGGTCTTGAGGAGGTGCGGTTCCCTGAACCGGCGAAGGATGACGGCCAGGACTTCCTCCCTTATCATGTCAGAAGGCGCGCTGTCGTTAGTCGGGGATTCCTCTTCCACGCTGCTCTCGGTGTTGATTTCATTGGCCGTGTGTTGTCTGATCTCTTCCAGTCTCTTTATCTCCTTGCCTATGTCCTGAGGACGGAGAACCCTTTGCGGGTGCAGGATGATGGTGAGAAAGTAGACGAGCCATCCCGAGAAAACGAGATCAATGGTGAGTTTGATCCATCTGTTCCCGCACAGGAAGACAATCCACATCAGGATAATCCAAAACATTGGGGCGAAGACGATCTTCGAAGCGAATTTGTAGGGGAAATCCTCGTCATTTGAATAGTTTTCCGTGTTGTATCTTTCCATTTCCTTCCTAAGGCTCATCAGCACGCTTGCGGCGGTTATTGTGTAGATGATCCCAAGTCCGCCGGCAATGAGGAGCATTTTCCTCTCGTTGCCGGTCAGCCACTCGTCGCACCCTGCGAGAATCATGACCAGCAAGGCCAGGATAGGCAAATACGGAGCGACCAGGCAGAGCGTCCACAAGGCGTGTCTTCCGTGGTCGGCTTTGAGGCGGAAGTACCTGCTGATCAAGACCGCGAAGCAGACTGGATAGAACAGGATGTTGAAGCAGCGCGTGTAGATCCAGACAGCCGGCTCCATTGGCGCGATCACATAGGGAAAAGTCAACACGGCGGAGGCGTAGAAGAACGTCACCTGATTTCTTGCAGGATAGTAGTACCCGGCGTCGGAGTTGAAGGGTTTGCACATGTGAGCCCACCTCACAAAGGAACAAACCAGCCCGACGGTTATGAACATCAGTCCGCCGGCCGAGAAAAGGCCTTCCGGGGTAATGGTCCAGTTCATGCGATCCCTTTTTTGTGAATATTTCCGAGGACGGGCTATTTCTTCAGGAGCTCGTCGATGTGTTCGGCGTAGTCCAGGGTCGTGTCGAGGTAGAAGACAATCTCAGGGACTATGCGGAGCTGCTTCGCCACCTGGTGGCCAAGCTCGCCGCGCAGAGCCTTGACATTGTCGTTGAGGATCTTCATCACCTCCTCCGACTTGTCGGAAGGGAATATGCTCACGTAGGTCTTGGCAAGTGAGAGGTCGGGACTTACCCGGACCTCACTCACTGTCACCATCGCTCCTCCGAACACGGCCATCCCCTTGCCGCGTATGATCTCCGCCAGATCCTTCTGGATCTCCCTGGCGACTTTGAGCTGTCTTGTGCTTGCTGGCTTCTCCATGTTAGAGGACATTGATTATGAAGTAGTTCTTCTTGCCTTTCTGGGCGAGGATGTACTTCCCGTCCACGATGTCTTTCCCGGAGACCTCGTAGGCGATGTCCGAGATCTTGTCCTTGTTGATGCTCACGCCGTTGCCCTGAACCATCTTTCTGGCCTCTCCCTTCGAGGAGAACACTTGGGTCTTGACGGCGAGGAAATCAAGGATGTCGCAAGGAAGGTCTGATTTCTGGATGTCAAAGGTCGGCACGCCGCTGAACACGGCGAGGAACGTCTTCTCGTCCAGTTTCCTCAGCTCGTCGGAGGTGGAGTTGCCGAACAGCATCTTGGACGCGGAGACCGCGTTGGCATATTCACCGGCACCGTGGATCAAGGTGGTAAGCTCCTTGGCGAGAAGCTGCTGCAGCGATCTGCGGCCAGGATCCTGACGGTGTTCCTCGATCGCGGCTTCAATGGTCTCCTTGTCCAGGAGTGTGAATATTCTGATGTACCTTTCGGCGTCCTCGTCGCTGACGTTCAGCCAGAACTGGTAGAACTCATAAGGTGAGGTCTTCTCCGGGTCGAGCCAGATGTTGCCCTTCTCCGTCTTTCCGAACTTGGTGCCGTCGGCCTTGCGGATGAGAGGGCATGTGAGCGCGAACGCGTCGGTCTTGCCGAGCATCCTGCGGATGAGTTCCGTGCCGGTGGTGATGTTGCCCCACTGGTCGCTTCCGCCGAGCTGGAGGCGGCAGCCCTTGTGCTCGTAGAGCCAAAGGTAGTCGTAGCCCTGGAGCAGCTGGTAGCTGAACTCGGTGAAGGACATCCCCTCGCGGGACTCGCTTGAGAGACGCTTCTTCACGGAGTCCTTCGCCATCATGTAGTTGACGGTGATGTGCTTGCCAACGTCACGGATGAAGTTGAGAAATGAGTAATCCTTCATCCAGTCGTAGTTGTTCACGAGCTCCGCCTTGTTCGGTGCGTCAGAGTCGAAGTCCAGGATCCTTGACAGCTGCCTCTTGATGCCGGCGATGTTGTGCTGGAGCGTCTCCTCGTCCAGAAGATTCCTTTCCTGGGACTTCATCGACGGGTCGCCGATCATTCCGGTCGCTCCTCCGATCAGGGCGATAGGTTTGTGCCCGCACTGCTGGAAGTGCTTCAGAATCATAATGCTGACAAGGTGGCCGATGTGCAGGGAATCAGCCGTAGGGTCGATGCCGACGTAGGCAGCCTGAGGACCTTCCATAAGTTTTTCCTCAGTTCCCGGCATGATGTCCTGGATCATGCCTCTCCATTTGAGTTCCTCTACGAAATTCTTCATTGTATGATGTGTTTTTATTATCTGCCTTGTGGCGCGGTCACGGGGCGTTTTTGCCATTTTCGCGCCGATTTTGTGCAAAGTTAGGCAAAAATAACGTAAATTTGCAGGCTGAAAACGAAATTAACAGTTTTAAAATTAACGAATATGAGAAAAAAAATCGTTGCCGGAAACTGGAAGATGAACACAACTCTCCAGGAAGGCGTTGAGCTTGCGAAGGCTGTCGCCGCCAAGTCAGCAGAGACTCCAGAGAATGTAGGTTTGATCGTTGCCCCTCCTTTCACCCACCTCGCATCGGTGGCTGAGGCTCTTAAGGGATCGAAGGTCGAGCTTTCCGCCCAGAACTGCGCGGATCATGAGAAGGGCGCCTACACCGGCGAGGTCGCTGTGGACATGCTGAAATCAGTCGGCTGCCAGTGGGTCATCCTCGGACACTCCGAGAGAAGGCAGTACTATGGCGAGACCGACGCGAAGCTCGTGGAGAAGACGAAACTCGCCCTTGCCGCCGGTCTTGGCGTCATCCTTTGCGTGGGTGAGAATCTTGAGCAGAGGGAGGCCGGGAAACATTTCGATGTTGTCACTGAGCAGACAAAGAACGTTCTTTATAATTTTACCGCCGGGGACATGGCAAAGATCATCGTAGCCTATGAGCCAGTGTGGGCTATCGGAACCGGTAAGACCGCTACCGCCGCGCAGGCCGAGGAAATCCACGCCTGCATCCGCAAGGTTCTTGCCGGCAAGTTCGGTGAGACCGTGGCCGAGGACACCACAATCCTCTATGGCGGAAGCTGCAAGCCTTCTAACGCCCAGGAACTCTTCGCCCAGAAGGACATTGACGGTGGCCTGATCGGTGGAGCGGCTCTCAAGGCTGACGACTTTATCGCTATCGCTAAGAGCTACTAATAGCTCTTAGCTTATACCTTCCCCCCCCCCCAGTCGCTTCGTGACAGCCCCGGGGGGGGCACGGGGAAAGGATTCCCCGAACCCCTTCGGTCGCTTCGCGCTCCGCGCGTTATACCTTTAACCCCCAGTCACTTCGTGACAGCCCCCGGGGGGTACGGGGAAAGGATTCCCCGAACCCCTTCGGTCGCTTCGCTCCTAGTGCTGCGATGAGACATGGGTGGGGGAATGAATATGGTGAATAGAAATAATAAAGGGAGGCAATGTTTTTTGCCTCCCCTTTTTAGTTTTGTTAGCGTCTCTTATTTCTTGGCCTCGGCTACAGAAACCTTTCTGAATTCCTTAAGATCCTTCATAAGATCAAGCGCAGCCTTGCGGGCGCGTGCGCCGGCGGCCTTGTTACCCTTTACTACCTGAGCGTCAGCATTCTCTACGAAAACGTTGATCTCTTCTTTGATTTTTGCGACAAGATTCTCCATTTTGTAATAATTTAATAGAATAGTTAGATAATTATGTAATTGTAATTACTGGTCCTACTCATAACTGCTCGCAATTTATACAAAAAAAAGAAATAAACAAATAATTAAGTGGAAAAAAGCTTGTTTTTCCGGCGTTTTATACGCCTTTTTCGCCATTTTGGGGCTTGACGTTCAGCAGATTCATGGCGCGGTCAGGGCCGATGGTGGAGAAGTTCCTGATACCCTCGATGACCCTGTCACAAATTCCCGGAACAGCGGCCTTCTCTTCCGCGCTCAGATCCCCGATGACATAATCCACCTGCCCTCCGCGGGCGAAATTGTTTCCTATTCCTACCCTGATCCGAGCCCACTGTGTCGTCTCCAGGCGGGCTTGTATGTCTTTCAGCCCGTTGTGGCCTCCGTCGCTGCCGTTTTTCCGCATACGGATTGTGCCGAACGGAAGGTTCAGATCGTCACAGACAACAATGAGGTTCTCAAGTGGAAGTTTCAGCTTGTCCATCCAGTAGCGGACGGCATTGCCGCTGAGGTTCATGTAGGTGGAAGGTTTCAGAAGATAGAATTTCCGTCCCTTGAATGAAACCTCGGCGATGTCACCGTAGCGTTCGGTCTTGAAAACAGTATTGGATGCCTGAGCCCAGGCATCCAATACCATAAACCCCATGTTGTGTCTGGTAGAAGCGTACTCGGCGCCGATGTTTCCCAATCCTGCGACAAGATAGTTCATGCCAGTGTCATTTTCAGAGGTCTGGCCGCGCTTATTCAGCAGCCGGCTCAGCAGTCTCCTCAGTTGATTCAGTCTCATGCTCCTCTGCACCTTCCATCTTCTCCTCGTGGGCGAGCTGCGCTGCGATCTGACGTGTTGACTTCACGGCGCAGATGATGGTTGACTTAGGAGTTACCACGGTCACGTTCTCAAGCTTGATGTCACCGGCTACTATGCGCTTCTCGATGTCGAGTTTGGTAACGTTGATGTTGAGAGTGTCAGGAAGATCGTTCATCAGGGCGCTGATGCGTACCTCTCTGCTGACGAGAACGAACTTACCACCTCTCTGTACTCCGACTGGGTGACCGCTCACTACAACAGGAACCTTGATGACGATAGGCTTGTCCTCAGTTACCGCGAGGAAGTCAGCGTGAAGGCAGTTGTCCTTTACCGGATGGTACTGAAGCTCGTGAACGACAGCTGTGTAGGCCTTGCCGTTGTCAAGTTTGATGTCGATGATGAATGACGCCGGAGTGTGGGTGATTCCCATAAGGTCTCTTTCAGTTACTGTGAAGAGAACGTTCTCCAGACCAGGTCCGTAGAGGTTGCAAGGAACGAGACCCTGCTTGCGGATCGCTTTGATGACGGCCTTGTTGCCGACTTCACGGACTTTGCCGTTAAGCTCAAAATGCTTCATTGTTTTGTTGTTTAAAATGTGTTACTCAGTTCCGGACTGCCCGGAACCCCATTGCACCAAAAGCGTCGCCGCTTTGTAATTGCGGCGCAAAGATAGGAATATTTTAGTTACCTCACAAGCCCCGTGGCCTTATTCCAAGGTTCCTTCTTATAATAGGAGTCAAGAAGCGGGGTGCCGGCACACGGCAGGTAGATGCTGAAGCCGGAATATTCAGTGATGTCGAAAGTGGCGAGGAATTGCGGGGTGGCTTCCCTGTAGACCACGCAGCGGTCGATGGCGTCGTTGACCGCTCTCAGCTCCTCTTCGTTGGAGATGCATTTCCGGAATGTGTCCATGAGGTCGAAGAAATAGTGCCTGTCATTCCTGAAATAGCCTTGGATCAGATGTGTGGGCGCGTTGGACAATGTGTCGGAGTACTCCCGGAACAAATCCGAGCAGACCCTTGCCAGATTGTCCAGCCCGTCGGTGCGGACCAGGTTGATCGTTGCGGAACGATACGCTCCGTTCTGCTTGTCGTACATCCCGAACGAATCCTTGAGGAGGCCTTCAAGGTCGGGAGTCGTCCTGTCAAGGAGAAAAGAGGTGATCTTGGTGTAGTCGAACATACCGTCGCCCAGTACCTCCGCAGGAGAAAGGCCAAGATAGTCAGCCTTGTCCTTGAGTCCGTAGGCCACTTCAACCCCGCCGGAGAAACACATGTCGAAAAGCAGGTAGTCGAGATGGTAGGGAATCGCGTCGGCGAACTCGCTGACACTCATCTCGTGGCCGTAATAACTGCCCTTTATGTAGTCCTGTCCGATCGAGCGCGTCATCCCGTAGAACGGATCGGTGTCGGGCAGATCTCCCTCCGGGACGGGAAGCCTTGGCTGTCCAACGCTTTGAGCGGCAATGCCTTGCCTGGACGTGCCAACCTCTCCCTTATGGTCATCCTCGAATCTGGACGGGCTGTAATAGTAGCCGGCGGGAAGCCAGCCCGAACCGTGCGAGGAGAACACCATCCCGTACCCTTTGTTGGCGGGGAACTTTTCCTTGACGAGAGTCAGCACCGCGCTGAGGGTGGAGGGGGACGCTGCGATGGTCTCCTTGCCGAACACCTTGAGGGTGTCGGAGATCACTTTCCCTTTTGAGGTCTTGTAGATGCGTCTGAGATAGGAGTTTACGGGGGTGTGGCCGTTCTCGGCGATTCTTGAATATACCAGAAGCACGTCGCCGTACTTTCCAGGAATATGCCCCGCCGGAAGACCCTTTTGCTGGTCTTCCATATTTCTTCTCATGTAGGATCCGATGTCGTTGAACGCGCATTCGTAGAAAAGCAGGACTCTGCGGTCGGCGCTTTCCGGTTCTTCGGTATTGTGTCTGTTCTTGTCGCATCCAAAAGCCGCTGTCATGACGAGAGCCGCGGCAAGAAACCTTGTGATTGTCCTTATGATGTTCATAGTTTGTCCTTTAAGTCGGGGGCTGGATTGTCTAGCCCCGACAGATGACAAATATAAGGAAATTCCTGAATAAATGGTTATATTTACAAGCCAAAAACAATTATTTTTATGAAATCAGGAATAAAGATGATTCTCACAATCGGAGCGGCTGCCGCTCTCTGCTCTTGCTCGCAAGGGGAAAAGAAGACACAAGACACTGACTTCCATTACCTTCTGGACGAGTTCGCCGACCTCAAGGTAATCCGTTTCCGGGTTCCGGGATGGGACAACCTCAGTCTCAGGCAGAAGGAATATGCCTACCATCTCTCCGAGGCGGCCAAGCTCGGGCGCGACATCACCTGGGACCAGTACTGCAAGTGGAACCTCCCGATACGGCACGTGGTCGAGGATATTCTCAATGAATATGAAGGTGACCGTGAATGCGCTGATTTCCAGAACTTCACCGTCTACGCCAAGAGGCTTTTCTTCGCCAACGGCATCCATCACCACTATTCCGAGGACAAGTTCTTTCCGGAGTGCCCGAAGGAATATTTCCAGAGCCTTATGGAGGCTGTCGGTGACGGGGAACAGGCCACTGAGCTGCTTGAGGTGATATATTCACCGGACATCTACCCTCAGCGCCGTTCCACTTCCAAGACAGGCGACATCGTGGAGCTTTCCGCTGTGAATTTCTATGACGGCGTGACACGCGAGGAGGTTGATAAATATTACAATTCTATGATGGATCCGAACGACAAGACCCCGATCTCCTACGGCCTTAACACAAAGGTAGTCAAGGAGGACGGCAAGGTTGTCGAGAAGCCTTGGAAAGTCGGCGGTATCTACGGTCCGGCTCTGGAGAGGATCTGCGCCGAACTGGAGAAGGCCGCCGCTGTGGCCGAGACCGATCTTCAGAAAGAGGCGATAGGGAAACTTGTGAAGTACTACAAGACAGGCGATCTGAAGACTTGGGACGATTTCAACATCGACTGGGTGCGCGACACCGTCGGCACGATCGATTTCATCAACGGCTTTATCGAGGACTATGACGATCCGCTCGGGCGCAAGGCCACCTGGGAGGGCTATGTGAACATGAAGGACTCGGCGGCTTCGGCCCGTACCGAGATCCTGAGCGCCAACGCCCAGTGGTTCGAGGACAACTCGCCTGTGGATCCGCGCTTCCGCAAGCCTCACGTGAAGGGCGTCTCCGCCAAGGTTGTGGACGGCATCACTCTCGCCGGAGCCACCTATCCTGCCACGCCGATCGGAATCAATCTTCCCAACGCCGACTGGATAAGGCGTGACTACGGCTCGAAGTCCGTGACCATCGCCAACATCACCCACGCCTACGACTATGCCGCCCAGGAGTCGCCGAAGAGTACCCTGACGGAGTTCGCCTACGACCAGGCCGAGATCGACGCCTACAAGAAGTTCGGCTCTTACACCGACGAGATCCACACGGATCTTCACGAGTGCCTTGGCCACGGCTCCGGACAGCTGCTGCCAGGCGTGTCATCGACGGCTCTGGGAGAGTACCAGTCCACGCTTGAGGAGGCCCGCGCCGACCTCTTCGGACTCTACTACATGGCTGATCCTAAGATGGTTGAACTTGGAATCATTCCGGATGCCGAGGCCTACAAGCCGGCATATTCAAACTACATCAGAAACGGTCTTTTCGTGCAGTTCACCCGTGTCGAGCTTGGCAAGCAGAACACCGAAGCCCACATGCAGAACCGCAAGCTGATCGCCGAGTGGTGCTACGAGAAGGGTGCCGGCCGCGGGATCATCGAGAAGAAGATGCGTGACGGCAAGACCTATTTCGTCATCAATGACTACGAGGCGCTCCGCGGTCTGTTCGCCGAGCTTCTCGCCGAGATCCAGAGAATCAAGTCCGAGGGTGACTATGCGGCGGGAAAGAATCTCGTGGAGACCTATGCTGTCAACATCGACCCACAGCTCCACAAGGAGGTTTTGGAGAGGTATGCCGCTCTTAATCTCAAGCCTTACGGCGGATTCGTCAACCCGGACATCGTGCCTGTGGAGAAGGACGGCAAGGTCGTTGACTACAAGATCGTCTATGTGGACAACTACCTCCAGCAGCAGCTTGACTACGGCAAGAAGTACAGGACGCTTTAGTGAATCTGACAGAAAGAATATTACAGGACTATTCCTCGTACCTGAAGATCGAACGTGCGATGTCGCCGAACACGGTGGCATCGTACTCGTCCGATCTGCGTAAGTTCTTCTCGTCGGTGGACATCCCTCCGTCGGAAGTCTCCACGAAGGACATCCGCGGCTATCTTGCCTCTCAGGCCGGCCTGTCGAAGCGCTCGCAGGCGAGGATGCTGAGTTCACTGTGCTCGTTTTTTGACTGGCAGGTTCTTGAGGGTGACCGGAAAGAGAATCCGTGCGACCCGGTTGACCCTCCGAAGAAAGGGCGCTATCTTCCTGCCGTGCTTTCTGTCGATGAGGTGGGTTCCATTATGGACTCTGTGGATTTGTCGGACTGGATGGGAAAGCGTGACCGGGCGATTCTCGAGATTCTGTACGGATGCGGACTGCGTGTCTCCGAGGCGGTTGGTCTGCGTATCTCGCATGTCTATCTTGACGAGTCTTTCGTAAGGGTTGTCGGCAAGGGCAACAAGGAGAGGATCGTCCCGATGGGCGAGGTGGCGGTCTGGGCGATCCGGAACTATCTGGCAGCCAGGCCGGAACCCTATGGCCCGGAGTTCGGCGACACCTTGTTCCTGAACCGTTTCGGCAAGTCTCTCAGCCGCGTCTCGATGTTCGGCATCGTCAAGCGCCAGGCCATGCTTGCGGGCATCCGCAAGGAGATCTCCCCGCACACCTTCCGCCACTCTTTCGCCACCCATCTCATCGAGAACGGAGCCGACCTACGTGTCGTCCAGGAGATGCTCGGCCACGAGAGCATCACCACCACCGAGATCTACACCCACATCGACTCCTCCACCTGGCAGCAGTCCGTCCTCTCCCACCACCCGCGCCGTTGACTGTCCTCTCCATTTCCGACGACGCTTTGCTCCCGGAACGTTGCCCGGGAACTCATCTTTTAGAAATAATGCTTGGCGGCAGGGGAAAAAAGGCAAATGGCAAATTTTGCACGTTACCAAAATTTGCCATTTGATTTTTCCACTGCCGTTCGTTAAGTAACACGTACTTTTGTGGGGACTTGATACCTTTCCGACGACGCTTTGCTCCCGGAGCGTTGCCCGGGAACTCATCTTTTAGAAATAATGCTTGGCGGCAGGGGAAAAAAAGCAAATGGCAAATTTTGCACGTTACCAAAATTTGCCATTTGATTTTTCCACTGCCGTTCGTTAAGTTAACACGTACTTTTGTGGGGACTCGATACCTTTCTGACGACGCTTTGCTCCCGGAACGTTGCCCGGGAACTCATTTTTTAGAAATAATGCTTGGCGGCAGGGGAAAAAAGGCAAATGGCAAATTTTGCACGTTACCAAAATTTGCCATTTGATTTTTCCACTGCCGTTCGTTAAGTTAACACGTACTTTTGTGGGGACTTGATACCTTTCCGACAACGCTTTGCTCCCGGAACGTTCTCGAAGAGTGCTTCGTGTCCCTCTCCGGCGACGTTTTCCCATCTAAGCGTTCCCCGAGAGTGTCCAATGTCCTTCTTGGGCGACGATTTCTTCTAAAATCGTTGCCCAAGAGTGCGGGGCTACGGCTTGGCGATGCGGCAACGGGCTAGTTTGGAGGCTTTGTCAGGATCGAGGATGCCGGCTTTCTGGAGGTTGGAGACGGTCCATTCGGATTTCGGAGAGTTTTCTCTGAATATGACAATGCTCCGCGCGGCTCGTTTCCCGATATACGGGTGTGCGGCGAGTTCCTTCTCAGTAAGTGTCCACAATGAATATGGCAGCGTGGCGAGAGTGTCGCACTTGATGAGATCCTTGAGGTTGTCGAACTTCTCCTGATCGAAGTGCCAGATGTCCATGAGCTGCTCCGGGTATGAATATCCTCCCAACTCCTTGCGGTAGGAGACCATCTTGCCTGCGAAGAACTTACCGATGCCTGGAAGTGACATAAATGTCACTGAATCAGCGGAGTTGATGTCAATTTTGGGAATATCGATGTATTTCTCCAGCCGTCGGAATACGGAATCCTCCACGACGTATGATTTCGCGAAATCGCTCCGGCGTCGGAACCGTCCGCCTTTTTGCCGGTAGTTGTCAATGGATTGCGCCTGCTTCTGGGTGAATCCCAGGCGCATGAGATCGTCAACGCTGACAGTGTTCGGATCGAAGCGGAAACTCTCGTACTTTCTTGGAGTGTTGTTTCTTCTGATCTGCTCGGCCAGAGGAGAGTGCTCCGAGTTCCTGCGGAATGAGTCGCTGACCGAACCGCTTCCCTTTTTGTACACCAAAGCCTTGTTTTCTGTACCAAATGCCTTTCCGGATGTGTTTGGTACACCAGAAGGCTTTTTCCTGTACGGTGATGCCGCTTCGGCAGGCCCAGCGACCGGAGAACGGTTGCCGGCCCGATCAGTCGCTGAGCCTGTGGTTTGACAGGGCTCACCAAACATCGAAGCGTCCGGAGTATGGTTGTCGGACTGGGTGGCCGCTGAACTTGTCGAAGCGACTGGCCTTTCGTTAGCCGTTACGCCGACTGCCTGGCTGGCATTTTCGGAAGCGTAAACAAACACGGTGTCCGGCTCGTCATGATTGGCGATGATCCGTGCGACCGAGGCCTTATGGATGAACAGTGCCGCCTGGTAGCCGACAATGAGAAACAGCAGGGCCACCGCCCCGACAACGAATGAAGCGGACGGCCTCTTGCCATCCTTGTTTGTGTTGAAGTCTTTCATGATACTCTGAAATAAATCTGGTTCAGGTCATAAGTGAATATGTTTGGCTATAAAATATGTTTGGCTATAAAAAAAAAAAGTGATGCTTGGAAGCAGGGCGGACATATTCATGGGCTACTCTTCCGCCTCGGCCTTTCGCCTTTTCTTTTCTGGCGGCGCACCTGCCACCACTATGACGATCTCGCCCTTTGGCTCGTGCTCCTTGTACCATGCCGAGACTTCCGCAAGCGTGCCGCGCCTGTGTTCCTCGTGGATCTTGGAAATCTCCCGGGCGACGGAACACTCGCGCTCCGGCCCGAAATGTTCAATGAACTGGTCGAGCGTCTTGACAAGCCTGTACGGCGACTCGTAGAAGATCATCGTGCGAGGCTCCTCCGCCAAGGCCCTCAGCAAGGTCTGCCGTCCTTTCTTCACGGGCAGGAATCCCTCGAAGCAGAAGCGGTCGCAGGGAAGTCCGGACGAGACTATCGCCGGGATGCATGCCGTGGCTCCGGGAAGTGTCTGAACCTCAATCCCTTCGGCGGCGCAGGTTCTGGCCAGCAGGAATCCAGGGTCGGAGATGCCGGGAGTGCCGGCGTCGCTGATGAGGGCGACATTCAGTCCGCCCAGGATCCGCTCCTTGATCATTTCGGCGGTCTGATGCTCGTTGAACTTGTGGTGGGACTGAAGTTTCCCGTGGATGTCGTAGTGGTGAAGCAGCACGCTGCTTGTCCTGGTGTCTTCAGCCAGGATGAGATCAGCGTCCTTGAGTACCTGGACGGCCCTGAATGTCATGTCGTTCAGGTTTCCGACAGGGGTCGGGACTATGTAGAGGATTCCGGGCATGATTGTCGTCAGCTTAGCTTGCGGCGTACCGCCATCATCAGCCTGTAGACAGGTTCAGAGTTCATGTCCCATTCCGGGAAGTGGGTCTGGATGTAGGCTATGGCCTCGTCCAGGGATGCCATCCCGTTGAATGCGCTTATCGTGTCCTGGAAAAGCATCGGATCTTCCCTGAACAGGACGTTGATCAGCAGAACCCTGTCGTTGAGGGAGATTGCGCTGATGACGTTCTTGACCTGCGAACCGGGACGGTCTGTGCGCCAGGCCTGCTTTTCGGCCATCACGTCCATGAGGGCTGTCTCGGCTTTCTTGCTGTCGAGGATGGCGGCTTTCGGCTCCTCTGCGGCAGGCGTTGCCGGAGCCTGGGCCTTGGTCGGAGCCTGGGCCGGGACTTCCTCTATAGGAAGGTCATCATCGAACGGGAGATCGTCCATCGCAGCCGGGGCAGTGGCTTCGCCCGGCTCTTCCGCTTCCGTCCGCGCGGTCGCCTCCACAGGCTCGTCAACCGTAGTGGCCGGCTCTTCCGCTTCCGTCCGCGCGGTCGCCTCCACAGGCTCGTCAACCGTAGTGGCCGGCTCTTCCGCTTCAGTCCGCGCAACCGCGTCGACAGGTTCGGCGAGCGGCTGGATCTCGGTGTCCGGCGTGACTTTGTACCCGGCGGCGGGATCTTCGACGATCGGCTGGATGTCGATGTCGGGGAGGTCGATGTCGATAGGTGTCTCTGGCTCGGTCGCTTCGGCAGGCTCAGTGGCCTGGCAAAGCCCACGCACCTCTTCCTCCAGAGCCTCAAGCTCCGCCTTTATGCCGCTGATTCTTTCCAGAAGACCGGAAATCTGTTTTTCGTTGATGTTTCCCATAAAAATGCTATCTTTGTCCGGCAGGCACAGGGGCGGAAACCACACCGCCGACCCGTGGCAAGCGAAAGTAATTGATTATTTCAACAAATCTAACGAAATGTTTTCAGAAAACATAAAAAAAACCGGATGTATTGAAGTCATCTGCGGCTCAATGTTCTCCGGCAAGACAGAAGAGCTGATCCGCAGGATCCGCAGAGCCAAGTTCGCCAACCTCAGGATCGAGATCTTCAAGCCTACGATCGACACAAGATACTCGGAGGACGATGTCGTCTCGCACGACTTCCACAAGATACCTTGCCATTCGGTCAAGGATCCGAAGGAGATGCTGAAAGTCGGCCCGGATGTGCAGGTCGTGGGGATTGATGAGGCCCAGTTCTATGACATGTCTCTTGTGGATGTGGCCCAGGAGCTTGCCAACCGTGGCGTCAGGGTGATCATCGCCGGTCTGGACACGGATTTCCTCGGCAAGCCTTTCGGCCCGATGCCTTATCTCATGGCGGTGGCCGAGGAGGTGCGTAAGGTTCATGCCATCTGCGTGAGATGCGGCAATCTGGCCAATCATTCGCACAGGCTGTCCCACAGCACCGAGCTCGTGGTCCTTGGAGAGAAGGATGCCTACGAGCCGTTGTGCCGTGAATGTTACAACAAGGCGATCGCCGGGGAACGTGAGGCTTAGTCCTTCACGTTCTTCAAAGCCTCGCGTACCTTTGCCTCGATCTCGTCGCAGAGTTCCTGGTTGTCCTTGAGAAGCTGCTTGGTGGCCTCGCGTCCCTGGGCCAGTTTCTGGTCGCCGTAGCTGAACCAGGATCCGCTCTTGCCCACGATGCCATATTCAACGCCAAGATCCAGAATCTCGCCGGCGTGTGAGATGCCCTCGCCGAACACGATGTCGAACTCGGCCTTCTTGAAAGGCGGAGCCATCTTGTTCTTCACCACCTTGACGCGGGTGCGGTTGCCGAGTGCCTCGTCGCCGTCCTTGAGCTGGGTGGTCTTGCGCACGTCTATGCGGACTGAGGCGTAGAACTTCAAAGCGTTTCCACCGGTCGTGGTCTCCGGGTTGCCGAACATCACGCCGATCTTCTCCCTCAGCTGGTTGATGAATATGCAGCAGGTGTTCGTCTTGGAGATGTTCGCCGTCAGCTTCCTCAGCGCCTGGCTCATAAGCCTTGCCTGGAGGCCGACCTTGTTGTCACCCATCTCGCCCTCGATCTCGGCTTTCGGAGTCAGCGCGGCGACAGAGTCAACCACCACAATGTCAATGGCTCCCGAACGGATCAGGTTGTCGGCGATCTCAAGCGCCTGTTCGCCGTTGTCCGGCTGAGAGATGAGCAGCGTCTCCAGATTCACTCCAAGCGCCTTCGCGTAAGTTCTGTCAAATGCGTGCTCCGCGTCGATCATCGCCGCGATGCCGCCCTGTTTCTGTGCCTCGGCGATCGCGTGGATCGCCAGTGTGGTCTTGCCGCTGGATTCCGGGCCGTAGATCTCAACGATCCTGCCTCGCGGATAACCTCCGATTCCAAGCGCGTGGTCAAGCGCGACGGAACCGCTCGGAATGACCTGCACGTCCCATTGTGGCTGTTCCCCCAGCTTCATGATCGTTCCTTTCCCGTAGTCTTTCTCAATCTTGTCGATCGTGGCCTGCAGTGCCTTGAGTTTCGCGGTGCCCGCGTCGGTGGCCTTTGCCTCTACCTCTTTTGCCATAATGTTAAATAAATTTGTTAGTAGTTTTGGGCGAAAAGATGTCGCCTTTGTGACAAAGATATAAAATTACGTCCAATCCGGCGTTATTTTTCATTAAATTTGTAGTGGAAAAGTAAACACGAAAGTTATGCGCGCGCAACTGCTTGGAAAGACACCTGATGAACTGAAGGAAATCGCTTTGAAAGTCGGTCTGCCTGCCTTCGCCGGCAAGCAGCTGGCCCAGTGGCTGTATGTCCGGAAGGTTCGGGGCATCGACGAGATGACAAACATCTCAAAGGTTGGACGTGAGAGACTTAAGGAGGAATATTCCTTAGGCCTGACGCTCCCTTCCGCCTGCCAGGTCTCCTCTGACGGGACGAAGAAGTACCTTTTTCCGGTGGGGGAGGGCAATGCCGTCGAGGCGGTGATGATCCCCGACGAGGAGAGAAAGACCCTCTGTGTCTCCTCGCAGGCGGGTTGCAGGATGGGATGCCGGTTCTGCATGACAGGGCGGCAGGGCTTCCACGGCAACCTTTCCACGGCGGAGATTCTTTCCCAGTTTATCGGCATCGACGAGGCGGGAGGACTGACCAACGCCGTCTTCATGGGGATGGGCGAACCATTGGACAACCTTGACAACGTGCTGAGGGCCATAGAGGTGTTGACTGCCGACTGGGGTTTCGGGTGGAGTCCCAAGCGCATCACACTTTCGACGATCGGGGTCTTGCCTAACCTGAGAAGGTACCTTGACCAGACCCGCTGCCACCTGGCGGTCAGCCTCCACAACCCGTTCCCTGACGAGAGGGTGGAGATCATGCCGGTGCAGAAGGCCTGGCCGGTGCAGGATGTCATCGACCTGATCCGTGATTATGACTTCACGGGCCAGCGTAGGGTTAGCTTTGAATATACGATGTTCGCGGGTCTGAACGATGACAAGCGCCACGCCGACGCTCTCATCCGTCTGCTCAGGGGGCTGGAGTGCAGGGTGAACCTGATCCGCTTCCACAAGATCCCGGACGCCCCGTTCGAGGCTCCTCCGCAGATCATCATGGAAAACTTCCGTGATAGGCTGTCCAACCACGGAATTACCTGTACCATAAGGGCTTCCAGAGGCGAGGATATACTCGCCGCCTGCGGGATGCTGGCGGGAGAGCACAAGGGAAAATGAATATTACAATGTGTCTGACAATAAAATAACTATGATAACTATGCGGACAAGGACGTTTAGATTTATCTCCATAATGGCCGTGGCGGCGGCGATGACGTTGTCGCTTCACGCCCAGTCGCAGCATTCCTTGCTGGACGAGAACCGTGAGCGGCGTGACCTCAGGGTGGAGGTGATAAGGCATAAGCTGGACTCCATCAGGAGGGTGTGTCACCGTCCGACGGTGGCTCTCGTACTGAGCGGAGGCGGCGCCAAGGGCGCGGCCCATGTGGGTGTCATCCGCTACCTTGAGTCCATCGGCATGCCTGTGGACATCGTGATGGGAACCAGTATGGGCGGTCTTGTGGGCGGCATCTACGCCCTTGGCTACAATGCGGAGCAGCTGGATTCCATAATCCGTGACATCGACTGGGACATGGCGCTGTCCGACAAGGTGCCGAGGGACTATCTGTCATATTCGGCGATAAAGTACAAGGAGAAATATGTCCTTTCCTTTCCGTTCTTCTATGACAAGAAGGACTATCAGCAGATGGTCGAGTCCGGGCAGCAGTACGCCAGAAGGGCTGACGACATTCATTTCGGAGCGGGGGGAGGCGATGCCACCAACATGGTCAAGGACAACCTTTTGGGAAGCCTTCCGTCCGGTATGGTCTATGGTCAGAATGTCAACAACATATTCAGTTCCCTCTCGGTCGGCTATCAGGACTACACTGATTTCTACGATTTTCCGATCCCTTTCCTATGCGTGGCGACGGATCTGGTGACCGGCACGGCCAAGGTCTGGACGGAGGGCAAGCTGAACACCGCCTTGCGGTCCACGATGTCCATTCCGGGGCTGTTCGCTCCCGTGAAGATCGACGGCATGGTGCTGGTGGACGGAGGCATGCGGAACAACTATCCTACTGATCTGGCGAAGAAGGCCGGGGCTGACATCGTGATCGGTGTCAATCTTTCGGACGGCTACAAGAACTACAACCAGATCAACAACCTGGCCGACATCATCAACACCGGCATCGACATGCTGGGCCGCTCGTCCTTCGAGTCCAACATCGCCATTCCGGATGTCAACATCAAGCCTGACCTTCACGAGTACAACATGCTCAGTTTCGATGAAGCGAGCATCGACACAATCATCAACAGGGGGTATCAGGCCGCCCTGGAGGTCGCCTCGAAGCTGGATTCCATCAAGGCTGTCGTGGGACCTGACGTGACCAGGCTTGCCAATGATCCAGCGGATGACATCAGGGTCAGGAAAGTGCTTGTGTCCGGTGTCGAGATCTCGGGTGTGGACGACAAGGAAAGCCTCTATCTGATGAACAAGATCAAGGTCGGAGCCGGCTCAAGGATGGGCAACGAGGAGATCGAGGACGCTGTCGCCACCATATTCGGAACCAACTCTTTCGACTATGTGAACTACGAGCTGCTTGGAGATCAGGAGCCTTACAAGCTGATGTTCAACTGTCAGCGGGGTCCTGTCTGCCAGCTGGGACTTGGCGGTCGCTTCGACAGCGAGGAGATCGTGTCCGTGCTGATCAATCTCGGCTGGGGCGTGCACAAGATCCAGGGCTCGTCCCTGGACTTCACTGGAAAGGTCGGAACCAATCCTTACGCCAACCTGACATATTCCCACGTCTCGACGAACGGCATGACATTCAATGCGATGGCGGGTGTGAGGTACACCGACAGGAACATGTTCAGCATCGGTGACAACAGGTTCAGGATCAATTTCCTGGACTTCCGTCAGGAGATCTATCTGTCAAACATCAAGTGGTCGAAGTTCTTCTTGAAGATAGGTCTGCGTAACGACTGGTACAATGTCAGCTCCCTGATGGCCGAGCAGGCTTTCGGCGACTACGATGTGAACCAGCTTTCCAACGACTATGTGACGTTCTTCCTGCACGGACGCAAGGATTCGTTCGACAATGCCTACATACCGACCAGGGGTCAGTCCGTGGGAATCTCCTATGACTGGGTATTCGGAGGGGGGCCGAACAAGTTCAACAATTTCCACGCTATCCACTTCGATGCCAAGAAGGTTGTGGGAGGCGACAGGTTCGCCTTCATCCCGTCCGTGAACATCCGCTACCTCATCGGCGACGAGGTGCCTGTTCCGTTCACCAACACGATCGGAGGCAGCGTGGCCGGAAGGTATCTCGACCAGCAGATTCCTTTCATCGGCATCAACAACGCCGCCGCCATGCAGAAGATCGTGGGTGTGGCGAGGTCTGACTTTAGGTTCAAGTTGTTTAAAAACAACTATTTGACCGCAATGGCCAACTATGCCCTTACCTGCAATGAGATCTCGGACTTCAAGGATGTCTCAGCCAAGGTGTCCGGCTACTTCGGCGGTGGCGTTCAGTACACCTACAACTCGATCATCGGCCCGGTCGGGCTGAATGTCCATTGGTCGGAGTACACCCACAATCTGGGACTCTACTTCAGCCTCGGCTTCGATTTCTAGGACTATGGAAGAGTTTGACAAGGTGCTGGACCGGCTTCAGGCGCAGTGCGTTAAAAGGGAATATTGCCGCTCTGACATATTCAAAAAGGCTTTGACCGCCTTCGAGGGTGACAAGGACGCCGCCGGAAGGCTGGTGGATTCGCTCGTGGGGGACAGGTTCGTGGATGACGCGAGGTACGCCGCCGCCTTCGCGAGGGAGAAGGCGCGCCTCTCCGGATGGGGGCCGGCGAAGATTTCTTTCGCCCTGACGGGAAAAGGAATATCCAAGGACGTGATACAGGCAGCCTTGAAGGAGGTTGATCAGGATGAGGCCGACCGTAGGATGCTCGCCGTCCTTGAGGCAAAGTACCGCGCGCTTAAGGGCGATCCGCAGGAGAAGTTCAAACTCATCAGATTCGGGCTGACACGAGGCTATGAATATGAAAAGATAGCGCCCGTGGTGGATGAGATTTTGAAGAAGAATGGTTAACTTTGCGGTTTGGAAAGGCGAGGAGTGTGCCTTCGCTTATTCAGGACACGTTGGTAGTAAGTCGAACTTAATTCAATTGATATGAAAGCGATTGTAAAAACCGATTTCAACTTGCCGGGACAGGTTGGAAAGTACGTCGGTAAGGTACGTGATGTCTACGACATCGACGGAAAGTATCTCGTGATGGTGGTCTCGGACAGGATCTCAGCGTTTGATGTCGTTCTGCCTGAAGGAGTTCCGTACAAGGGACAGGTGCTGAACCGCATTGCGGCCAAGTTCCTTGACGCTACGGCTGACATCCTCCCTAACTGGAAGGTGGCAGTGCCTGATCCGGCTGTCACCGTGGGCTACAAGTGCGAGCCGTTCAAGGTCGAGATGGTGATTCGCGGCTATCTTGCCGGACATGCCTGGAGGGAGTACAAGGCAGGCAAGAGGACAATCTGCGGTGTGCCGATGCCGGACGGGATGGTCGAGAACCAGAAGTTTCCGGAGCCGCTTGTGACTCCGACCTCAAAGGCCGCCGAGGGACACGACGAGGACATCTCCAAAGAGGAGATCATCGCCCAGGGGCTTGTGGGGCGTGAGGACTACGAGAGACTTGAGGCCTACACGAGAGCCATCTACAAGCGTGGATGCGAGATCGCCGCACAACATGGGCTGATTCTGGTGGACACCAAGTACGAGTTTGGCAAAAAGGACGGCCAGATCTATCTGATGGACGAGGTGCACACCCCTGACTCCTCGCGTTATTTCTACGCCGAAGGCTACGAGGAGAGACTCGCCAAGGGTGAGCATCAGAGGCAGCTTTCCAAGGAGTTTGTCCGTGAATGGCTGATGGCCAACGGGTTCCAGGGGCAGGAGGGACAGAAGGTTCCGGACATGACTCCTGAGGTGGTGGCCGGTATCTCAGACCGCTACATCGAGCTGTACGAGCACATAACCGGTGACAGGTTCCAGAAGGCCGACTACTCCGCCGAGACCATCGAGGCCAATGTCAAGGCTTGCCTTGAGGGACTGAAATAAGAAGGTCGCTTCGATGCTTCGACAAGTTCAGCAACCACAGCAGCCACAGGCTCATCGACTGGATCCTGAGCTTGTCGAAGAGTCTTGAGACAATGGACGGCCTGAAACGAATATACGCCCGCAACTGCGAGGTCAGAAGGATTGAAAGGGCGGTCGCCGAGCCATTCCTTCAATCCTTTCACCGTTTGGGCTACACCAGGTGCCGCCATCTCTACGGCCTGTTCGTTAGCCGGGGCGAGGATATTCCCGAAGGAACATTGGTCGCTGTCGCCGGCTTTTCCGCTCCCAGGGTCTGGAGGAAAGGAGATTTGCGGATCCGTTCCTGCGAGTGGATCCGTTACGCCTCTTTGGACGGGATCGGAGTGGACGGTGGGATGGGGAAACTTCTGAAGGCATTTGTCGAGGAAGTAAGGCCCGACGACGTGATGAGCTACGCCGACGCGTCCTGGTCGGACGGCGATGTCTACCGGAAGCTGGGCTTTCGGGAAGAGTCGCCGAAGGTCTTCCCCGACGGAAGCAGGAGCCTCAAATTCAGACTGAAACTCACTGACTATGAATAGGAGACCCAACCGCACTTTACTGGGAAGACTCTGGCGGCTTCTTCTTGTCAAGCTGCCTCTGGCCTTCGTTGCCGTGACCTTCCTGTGGGTCCTGGTCCTGAGATGGTGTCCGGTCTATGTCACGCCGCTCATGATCCAGCGATCCATCCAGTACCGGAGCGACAAGGATTTCCGCACCCGCAAGACCTGGGTGCCCTACGAGAGAATATCCCCGGAGATGGCCCGCGCCGTCATAGCCAGCGAGGACAACCTCTTCGACAGGCACAATGGTTTTGACTGGAAGGCGATCAGACAGGCCCGGAAGGAATATGAGAGCGGGAAGCGTCGCCGTGGAGGCAGCACGATCTCCCAGCAGACAGCCAAGAATGTCTTTCTGCTTCCGCACAAGTCCATGATCCGCAAAGGGTTCGAGGCCTATTTCACAGTCCTGATCGAATGTCTCTGGAACAAGGAGAGAATAATGGAGGTCTATCTTAACGTCGCCGAGATGGGTAAAGGTGTTTATGGGGTGGAGGCCGCCGCCGAGGTTCACTTCGGAACATCCGCCGCGAAGCTGACCCGCCGGCAGGCCTGTCTTATCGCCGCCTCTCTTCCGAATCCCTTAAGGCGGAATCCCGCCAGACCGTCGTCCTACCTCTCGCGGCGCGCGGGCGACATCGCCGCCCTTGAACCAAAGATCGGCTACCCTGACTGGGTCTCGCACAGAAAATAATCCCGTTAGGGGTGTGCCGCTATGGCCTTACCCTGCCCAAAACGCCTGAGTCGGTATCCTCGTTTTTCACTTTCCTGTCCGCCTTGATCCCTTTGCTGCCGAAAGAAAAGTTGTAAACCAGGGTGAGATAAATCATATTCGAATGATTATAAATTCTTTCCGTTTCTTTACGATCAAGCAGTGTGGTGCCTACAACCTTTTGATAGCCGTTCCAATACTTATAGAACGGATAACGAATTGCGACTCCGACAGTCAGATCCTTGACTGGTTTGTAGGTCAATTCGCATCTGGCCATACTGGATTCATAATTCAACAGGTTGCCTGAGAGTTTTTTTCTTGGACTCTGATAAAATACCTCCAGGCTATAATTCTTATAAGAAACGGTGGCCATAGGAATCAGCATAACCGAAGTATGCTTCCACTTGTTCCCGTTATGGCTATTGACTGTGTGGGTTACCTGTGTCTGAAGGCGAAGTCTAAGTATATTGGAGTTCCAAGGAATCCATTGCAGAAAAAGGCTTCCCCTAAGAGTTTGGGAATAGTCTATGTTGTCAAAAGACTCGACAATATTCGTGACCCCGTCTTCGAAAACTGGCGCTATCGCATCATTTGAGTAAATGTACTCGGCCGTCGCATTGACAACAGACTTGGTGAACCCTTTGAAAAATGTAAGGTTCAGGTCGTGGGTGTTGGCTGGTCTTAGGTTTGGATTGCCGACATACATATAACTCTCGTCCTTGTAGTATGGATTGTATGTCAGTTCGCTGACGGAGGGTGTTTGAGTGTTTACCTCATATCTGAAAGTCAGCTGGGAAGACCTTGAAATCAAATACCCCAATCTTATCGAGGGTCGGAAATATGTGAAAGAGTAACTGTCACCGCTTACGGTTGTGAATATGTCATTGTTGACCCCAAGTGTCGCATTATACGAAACTTTCTTGCCAAGCATTCCTGTAAGTCCTGAATATGCGTATAAGTCGCGCGTCTCAGTCCGATTTCCCGAGGTCATATACCGCTGCTTGTTCTCATTCCAATTGTATCGCAATCCAGACGTGAATTGTGATTTCCCAAGTCTCAAGCTGTAAACGGCATCGGTGATGATGGAATATTTGTCTGTCTCAATACTTGTGGCTGTGCAGAAATTAGTCACATCGGATGTCATTTCGCGGTAGTTGTAGTCATATTTTGTACTGTAGTAAGTGCCGACAACATTGAGCGTAACATTATGCTTTTCCGCGAAAGTCTTGCTGAAAAACAGGTCGGCTGAAGGGCGTAGGTAATCGTTGTCATCGCGGCTATTTCCCTTAAAGACAGCGTCAGTGGTGTTTGTGGTGACATCCTGAACAGAGGAATTTACATAGTCCAGTGCCTTCATTCCGATTTTTGCGCTAAATAGGTAGTTGTTCGCCCTTGCATTGTCAAAACTGAGTTCACCAAGATTCTCTATCATTCTGAATAGTCCCTCCAGACCTGTTTTTTCCTTATGGTAGGTCAGACCGGCTACAGAGTAGTCAAGAATCTCGTCAACATTACGTTTCGAGAAGTTTCTGTATCGCATATCGTAGGTGAGGCCGATCCTGGAATTTCCAAAATTATACTTAAGTCCCAATGTGTTGCCCCCGAATCCTGTTGTTACCGCGTTAAGCGTGTTGATGCCAACGGCCCCCCCAGTGGCTCTGTGGCGAAGGATTATATTTATTACGGATCCCAGTCCCATATTGGAATACTGGACAGGCGGATGGTCATAATATATGATTTTCTGAATCATTTCTGGAGAAATGACAGAGAGGTCTTTTGAGTCGGACGGGACACCGTTGATAAGAATCTTGACAACCTTTCCGTCCATAGAGGAGACATTCTGATCGGCGATGATTATCTTAGGCAGAAATTCCAATGCTTTCAACGCACTGCTGTACTGTCGTTTATCGGCATTTGAAAGTGTAAACTCACGCCTGTCTCCAAACTGCTTCACCATTTCGGCTGTGATAACCACCTTGTCAAGCGATTCTATGTCGTCTTTCAATACGATTATTCCAAGATCAAGGTCAGCCGAAAGGGATACATCCTTAGTGTAGGTTTTGTAGCCGATCATCGTGATGCTCAAATGCCAATCCATCTTCGGCAGTCTTTCTATCAAGAAATTGCCCTCGCCATCAGATGACGCTGCCTTGAATTCGTTCTGATTCGTGGAATTGTATGCCGCAACAGTGCATCCGACAATAGCGTTGCCAGCTTGGTCAGTAATTCTGCCTTGCAAATTATAACCACCTTCTCCCTTGTCGGTGTTCTGTGCAAATCCGTTAAACCATACGATCGCAAAAGCAATCGCCAACAGTATGTGCTTTCTGAACCACATCGTTTTCTACAGTGTTTTAAAGAGTTGAAGCAGGTCTTCTTGTTTTGGCAGATTCTTCTCGTAAACTTTTTCGATTTTCTTTGCCAATGATAATGCGTCAACAAGATGACACGAAGCCTTTATCTTGCAGGAGTAGCAATTATTGCAATTAGAATGCTTCATGTATTCAAGGTAATGTTTTGATTCCAAAAATGTTGATGCGCATTGGTATAAATCATTTGAAAACACCACATTATCAATGTGACTAATGCCTATGGATTTATTGTATAGAATCCCTTGTATGCACTTGAAAAATTGGTTTTCTTGCTTGGATTTAAAGCTACGGCTTGTTATGAAAGAGTTAAAATGTTCGCTGGCCTTATTGTAATTTCCGACTGAATAATTAAGTAGCGATAATATAAGGCTTTGATCATAAGCAGACCAAAAATCGTCTGTATTATAGAAATTAATGGTTTTTATGCCTCGTGGACTTTGCTCAAAGTGTTGTATCATTTTTGTGATGCTGTCTTTTTCGGCAGTTTCTAAATTCAAATATGAAGCTTCCATATGAGGCAAATAACCGAAACTGGCATTGTTGCTAAGTGGTAAGTCTTTAGGACAGCTAATGCTAGGAACATAAATAGAATATGCCGGGAACTTCAAAAAAGAAACATCCCTGATGTAAACAGGGTGTCCTAGCCTCTTGAAAACATCTAAAAGTTTCTTGATATCATTTTCATCGTTTGAACTCCAGGTTTCATCGATACTAGATAATGGAAATGAAGGTTTATTGCGCAACATAGATATAGGAAACTGCCCGGTTCCTCGTGTGCATGTCTTTGACATTTCAAGTTCCTTCAGCCCCTTATCGGTAAGTAGTTTTGTCTGAAGTTCCCAGTTAATGTCTTGAAAACATACTGTGCTTCGCCCTTGATATGTTTCTGTAATAGACCTCTCTAATGCGGTAATCGGAGACGGATCTACTCCTATGTGGAATTTATATTTGCAATTAATTCTATCTATTATTAATATTCCCACTGCAGGCATATTAATCCCACAAGAACAGTCTTTAACTATAAAATCCCAGTCATACTTCTGTTTAAGTGTCGAAATCTTCGAAAAAATCGAAGAGCCTTTAAAATAATCAAGAGGAATTGTAGGAAAAGTTAAATTCTCGAAATATATTCTCCTAATAATGTATCTTTCCAGAATTTCACATAAACCCTGAATGATTGCTTCGAACGGTGTATTTCCAGCACACATTCCGTTAGAAGTACAATTAGCAAAGATTAGACTAGCAGGTAATTTTTCTATTTTAGATTCTGTGACATTTACGTATGGTACGAGAGGCATTAGACGTCCGAAATAATACTTTTCGGCTAATTCAAGTTCTGATTGATCCACACATTGTTTAAGAAAATCTCTTTTAGAAGAATCAAATTTGATCAATTCTTCGTCAGGCGCAAAGAAATAATTTAATACATCGTTGTTTCTTTCGAGGATAGTTAATAGGTCAGAATTGTGGCTGGACTCCAACATAATTCTGTTCCCAAGATGCCTATTGAAGATAAGAGCTTGATTTTGGATGCGTTCCATGAACTCACCATATGCACTTGCTAATGCGTATTCAAATGTCATCCCTTTTCCATTCGTGCCAATGCTTAATTCGCTAACATTATTATTCGCGATAGTGACTCTGCAAGAATAGAATTCATCATCGCCCTTGAAATATTCTTCTTTTAGTAATATTCCAAGTTCTTTATGCAGCAATTGTCTTATTTGAAGAATTGTATCTTCTGGAGCCTTAGCCTTGTATGGCTTTTTTCGTTCGACATTCATAGGAACTATATCTTTTTATCAAAAGTGCCACATCTTAGCAATGCGGAATACTCTTTAGGGTTATTCAATGCGTAGTATAGTTTCTCTTCTATGGAAATCTTTTCAGGAATGCATCCTATGTCATTAGCGCAGTTGTTCAGTTCCCAGATTACAGGACATTTTCCGTGGCATATTGGCAAAATTTTACATTGGCGACATTCATAAGATGTGTATGGATTGTAGCTGAGACATCTATTGTACTCCGCATAATTCGTGATAGCGATATGACCCGAAGGCGTTATATGGCCTACTGAGTGCTCGTCGTAGTCAAAATAGATTGGGCATTTATATAATTTTAAGTCAGGGGAAATATAATATGAATTCGTGCTGTTATATGTGCACCTATAATGAACACCGTGCAGTCCAAAGTAAAAGGCATACGGTAACCGATACTTCCTTGCTAAGGAAACGAGTTCCTTTTCAGCTTCATTGAATTCATCCTCATTTAACAGTTCTGTTTGTGGCCTACTACTCATACCCTTTACTACTGGCCGAGCCATTAACTGTATATTATCCATATAAATGTCGCTGTTTGCTAATGTTTGAAACAGGGATTCTATTGTTGTCAGATTATTCTTATCTAAATTTAAACGGATAATTACTTTCATATATCTTGATAAGAGGGAGATATTGTTCATTATAACATTGAATGTGCCTAAGCCAGATTTGTATTGTCTGATTAAATTATGCTTAGAGCAATCGCCATCAAGAGTAATCTGTATTGTTGATATCTTTGCTTCAATTATTTCTTGAACAATATGTTCATCTATTAGAGTTCCATTTGATACAGCAGTGGCATTGTAAACGCATCCGTGTTTGTTGCATTCAGCAATTATATGCTGTGAAATATCTTTCACTATATCCCACGCTAAAATGAATTCACCTCCTGTCCATTTCATTCCGATATGTTTGCGTTTAGAGGCTTCGATAGAAATAAATGATTTAAAGGCCTCAATATTATCTTTAGATATGACTTTCCCTTTCTCCTGTTCGAAGCAATAATGACAATTAAGATTGCAATGCATTGTTGGCGAAAATGCGAGACCAAGAAAGGAGTCGGAATACCTTTCAGTCTGAAACAAGTATTCTAATCTGTCTAATTGTTCTTGTTCATTTGTTAGGATAATCTCATGCTTCAATAATAATTGTATTAAGTCTTCGTCCAAAATATCAGAATTGATAGTCGTGTGTGAGTTAAGATATTTGTGCAAAGAGTCAGATATGCAGAGAATACAGGTATCAATAGTATTAAACACATAATGCTCACCATTATTCTCTAAGTAAATGTTGAATCTTGATATATAATATTCCATAGGATAACCTACTATAAATGGGGATTAGACTCTATATCGGGGCAGAATATAACTACATTAGTAATCTAATCCCCAATAAGGTTTTAGCCGAGCTTGTCGCTTTGAGCCATCATTTCTGTTTGTTGAGTCTGCAAGTCTTCTGAACTGCTATAAGCAGTTTTTGTCACTTTTGCTTCTGGCTTTACAGTAAGACCACCGAAAATCGATTTAATGTCCTTTGTCGAGAATCTAGTAACTTTTGTTGACCTGTCCATGGTAATAGTTTTTTGTGTTGATAAAAGTGGCTTTTATAGTGTCATTGTTATTTTATGACTATGGGCAAATGTATGATAAAATATTGATAATAACAAGAGAAACAAAAAAATATTCAAAATAAATCGGCAATTGCCAAGGGTGAGCATCAGAGGCAGCTCTCCAAGGAGTTCGTGCGCGAGTGGCTGATGGCCAACGGTTTCCAGGGACAGGAAGGACAGAAGGTTCCGGAGATGACTCCTGAGGTTGTGGCCGGGATCTCGGACCGTTACATCGAACTCTACGAGCACATCACCGGCGACAAGTTCGAGAAGACTGAATATTCCGCCGAAGCCATCGAGGCCAATGTCAAGGCTTGCCTTGAGGGCTTGAAATAAGAAAGTCGGTCACTGAACCTGTCGAAGTGTCCGACAGCCATGCGGATTTGACACAGACAATGGACGGCCTGAAACGGATATACGCCCGCAACTGCGAGGTGCGAAGGATTGACAGGACGGTCGCCGAACCGTTCCTTCAATCCTTTCACCGTTTGGGCTACACCAGATGCCGCCACCTCTACGGCCTGTACGTCACACGAGGCGAGGATATCCCTTTAGGCACATTGGTCGCCGTCGCCGGCTTCTCCGCTCCGAGAATATGGCGGAAGGGGGAGCGAGACATCCGTTCCTGCGAATGGATCCGCTATGCCTCTCTGGAAGGAATCGGCGTGGACGGCGGGATGGGCAAGCTCCTGAAGGCGTTCATCGGGGACGTGAGGCCGGACGATGTGATGAGTTACGCCGACGCGTCCTGGTCAGACGGGGATGTCTATCGTAAGCTGGGATTCTCGCAGGAGGAAGACAAGGTTTTCCCGAATGGAGGCCGAAGTCTGAAGTTTAGACTGAAACTGACTGAATATGAGTAAGAACCGAACATTGTTGGGACGATTGTCAAGGCTGCTTCTGATCAAGCTGCCGTTGGCATTCTTCGTGCTGACTTTCCTGTGGGCGCTTATCCTGAGATGGTGTCCGGTCTATGTCACCCCTCTGATGATCCAAAGGACGATAGAGTACCGCGGAGACAAGAACTATCATATTCATAAGACTTGGGTGCCGTACAAGAGGATCTCTCCCGAGATGGCCCGCGCCGTGATAGCCAGTGAGGACAACCTTTTTGACAAGCACAGCGGCTTCGACTGGAAGGCGATAAAGCAGGCGCAGAAGGAATATGAAAGCGGCAAGCGCCGCCGGGGTGGAAGCACTATCTCCCAGCAGACGGCGAAGAATGTGTTCCTGCTTCCGCACAGGTCGATGGTGCGCAAAGGCTTCGAGGCTTATTTCACGGTTCTGATCGAGTTCCTTTGGAGCAAGGAAAGAATTATGGAGGTTTACCTGAATGTCGCCGAGATGGGCAAGGGAATATTCGGAGTCGAGGCTGCCGCGGAGCATCATTTCGGAACTTCCGCCGCCAAGCTGACACGCCGCCAATCCTGCCTGATCGCCGCCTGCCTTCCTAATCCGCAGAAACGTAACGCCGGCAAACCGTCCTCCTACATCAGCAGGCGCGCCTCCGACATCGCGTCCTTGGAATCCAAGATCGGCTACCCTGACTGGGTCTATCACAAATGATGGCAGTCTGTGCGTTGGGGCATTATTCTGGCCAAAACTTCACGAAATCTCGTTAATTTTTTGTATCTTCGTAATTTTGAGGGCATTTGGCATGACCGTGTGGTTGTGCCGGCCTTTGTTGAATGATTTACAAATAATTATAGTTGTTATGAAGATACTAGTGACAGGCGCAGCCGGATTCATTGGCTCAAGGCTGATGGCGAGACTTGCTGAAAGGGGAGATGAAGTTGTCGGACTGGACAACATCAATGACTATTATGATGTACGTCTTAAGTACGGAAGGCTTAAGGAGAACGGCTTCGACGGGCCTTTCGAGGGCGGTTCCGTGGCCGTGAGCGCAAAGTTCCCGCGCTGCCGTTTCGTGAAAATGTCAATCTGCGACAAGGCCGCATTGGACTCACTCTTTGAGAATGAAAAATTCGACAGGGTCGTGAATCTGGCCGCCCAGGCAGGGGTGAGATATTCAATCACAAACCCTTACGTCTATCTTGAGAGCAACCTGCACGGATTCCTGAATATTCTTGAGGCATGCCGCAACTTCGGTGTGGGGCATCTGGTCTATGCCTCATCAAGCTCGATCTACGGGCTCAACGAGAAGGTGCCGTTCTCGGAGGATGACAAGGCCGACTGTCCGGTCAGCCTCTATGGAGCGACAAAGAAGGCCAATGAGCTGATGGCACACTCATATTCAAAACTGTACGGGTTTGCCTCCACAGGCCTCCGCTTTTTCACCGTCTATGGCCCGTGGGGCCGTCCGGACATGTCCCCGATGCTTTTCGCTTCGGCCATAGCCAAAGGTGAACCTATCAAGGTGTTCAACAACGGAGACATGATCCGTGATTTCACCTATGTGGATGACATCGTGGAAGGAACGATCCGTGTGATTGACCATGCCCCTAAGGCTGAGGAATGCGCCCACGGAGTCCCGGCGAAAGTGTATAACATCGGCTGTTCCCACCCTGTCAGACTGATGGATTTCATCAGCGAGATCGAGCGGGCCTACGGCAAGCCGGCTCAGAAAATATTCCTACCGATGCAGGCCGGTGATGTCTATCAGACCAACGCCGACACCACCAAGCTTGAGACAGAACTCGGCTACAAGCCAAGCACGAGCCTTCACGAAGGAATTTCTCGGTTTATGGAATGGTACAAGAGCGACCTTAATCCGCTGAAATAGGACATTGAATATATTCCTGAAGTAGATCTTTGAATATGGGTGACCGGCAGACAGGGCAGATTTCGGAGAACAGCAAGAGGATAGCCAAGAATACCCTTGCGCTGTACTTCCGCATGTTCCTGCTGATGGCGATCGGGCTCTACACTTCCAGGGTGGTTCTTAACGCATTGGGAGAGACTGACTTCGGCATATACGGAGCCGTGGGAGGAATCGTCTCTATGTGCTCACTTCTGTCCGGTTCGTTGGCCTCGGCCATAAGCCGTTTTCTGACAGTGGAGCTTGGTAAGAATGATGTTGCAAGACTCCGGGAAGTCTTTTCGATGTCCATCATCGTGATCCTGCTTCTGGCCGCTGTGGTATTTGTGATCGCCGAGCCATCTGGGGCCTGGTATGTCGGAAACGTGATGAACTTGCCTCCAGAACGTGTAGAAGCTGCCAGATGGGTGTTCCAGTTCTCATTGCTTACATTCTTGGTCAACTTGTTGTCCGTGCCCTACAACGCAACTATCATCGCGCATGAGAAGATGAGCGCATACGCCTACATCAGCATTCTTGAAGGAGTCTTGAATCTTACCGTGGCTCTTCTTATAATGCACAGTACGTTTGATCGTCTGAAATATTTTTCGGTGCTGATGTTCCTTTCTGCCGTTGTTGTGAGGTTCACTTATGCTGCGTACTGCAGACGTTTTGACGAGTGCGGACACAAACTAAGATGGAACAAGAGAATATTCCGCCAGATGCTTTCCTTCGCCGGATGGAGTTTCCTCGGAAATGGAGCTTATATGCTTAACACTCAAGGTGTGAACCAGTTGCTGAATGTTTTTTTCGGAGTCTCGCTCAATGCTGCCAGGGAGGTCATGTCCAAGGTTGAGACATCAGTGAACAGGTTCGTCACGAACTTCATCACGGCGATAAATCCGCAGATAATGAAATCCTACGCTGCAGGAAACTATGAGTATATGTACCATCTGGTTTGCAGAGGGGCAAAATATTCTTACTTCCTTCTTTGGATTCTCGTTCTGCCGCTGGTGCTGGAAACCCCCGCCATCCTTCGTCTCTGGCTAAAGAATGTCCCTGAATATTCAGTTGTATTCGTCCGGTTGTCATTGGCTACCGCCTTATGCAACACGCTTGGTCACACTTTTTTAGCTGCAGTCAATGCAACAGGTAATGTTGGCCGGTATCAGACTTGGGTCACTATTGTCGGAGGTCTGGTCTTTCCTTTGTCTCTGGTGGCGTTCAAGTTGGGATGTGAGCCACAGACAGCCTTCTACATTTATTTTCTGGTGTATTTTGTCCTGATTTTTGTCCGTCTGGTTATTGTGTCCGGACATATTGGCATGCCGAAGTCTTTGTTTGTCAAGGAGGTTTTCATGAGGATTATCCCAGTCACACTGCTTTCGGCCGCTGTTCCTTCAATTTTGGTGTGCGGAATGTCTCCGTCTGTCTGGAGAGTCCTGATTGTCAGCCTTGTCAGCGTTTGCAGTGTGGCTGTGACGGTGTATTTCACAGGACTGACCAATGGAGAAAAGGCTTTTGTCATCAGAAAAATCAAGAATATCAGCAAGATAAAAGTATTGTCATGAACACACATTATACAGTCGAAAAAAACGTTCTGATTCTGATTAGTCTTCTAAAGCGGAACGGAATAAGAAAAGTCATCGCTTCCCCTGGAACCACGAACATCACGTTTGTGGCCAGTCTGCAGAGCGATCCTTTCTTCCAAATGTATTCAGCGGCGGACGAGCGCTCTGCGGCGTACATGGCCTGCGGCTTGGCGGAGGAAAGTGAAGAGCCGGTGGTGATAACCTGCACTGGAGCCACGGCGTCACGAAACTATATTCCAGGAATGACTGAAGCATATTACCGGAAACTACCTGTGCTTGCGGTCACGTCCATGGCCGGACGTTCGAAAATCGGAAATCTCAATCCACAGATAATCGATCGTTCCAGGATTCAGAAGGATGTCTCGGTTTATTCAGCCTTCCTTCCTTTTGTCCATGACTGTGAGGACGAAAGGCTATGTGTTCTGACAGTGAACAAGGCGATGATCGCGCTTCGGGCCGGCGGGGGGGGACCGGTGCATCTTGATGTGGAGACAAGAATCTCCACTGATTTCTCAGTCATGGAGTTGCCGGACGTTCCCAAAATTGATTATTATGAATATGACGACAAATTACCGACAGTCCCAGAGTGTAACGTCTGTGTCTTCATCGGATCTCATCTTCCATGGGAAGAGGATGAACAGAAGGACTTGGAGGATTTTTGTGACAGATATGACGCGGTCGCTTTTTGTGATCTGACATCGAATTATTCAGGACGGTTCGCTGCGAGGGCGGCGGCTGTTTTCTCACAGAAGTACATCCATACTTCACTTCTCAGGCCTGACCTGCTGATTCACATCGGAGAGGTCTCGGGTGATTACTACACATGGAAATCATTGAAACCAAAAGCTGTGTGGCGCGTCAGCCGGGATGGGGAACCAAAGGATGCTTTCGGAAGTCTGACCAAGGTTTTCAATATGTCCGAGAAGTTCTTTTTCCGGAGTTATTCAGATATGAAGGCACCGTCTGCTCCATCCATGAAAATGACTGGAATAGAAAAGGAATATGAGGCAGTGCTCTCATCTGTTCCGGAACTGCCTTTCTCCAATCTTTGGGTCGCAAGGCGTCTTTCCGGCGCGCTGCCTTCCAGGGCAGTGCTTCATCTTGGCATACTCAACTCGTTAAGAAGCTGGAATTTTTTCAGACAAGATCCATCAGTAAAAGTGTTTTCCAATGTCGGCGGATTCGGAATAGACGGCGGATTGTCCTCGTTGGTGGGTTCATCTTTGGCCTCTCCTGAAATTTTGCATTTCGGTGTTTTCGGTGATCTCGCATTCTTTTATGACATGAACTCGTTAGGTAACAGACACATAGGAAAGAACATCAGAATCTTGCTGATAAACAACGGCAAAGGAACCGAATTCAGAAACTACAGCCATCCGGCTTCGATGTGGGGGGACGATGCCGACGCATACATCGCCGCCAGTGGTCATTATGGGAATAAATCCCATGAGTTGGTCTCTCATTATGCCCAGGATCTTGGCCTTGAATATCTTTCCGCATCAAATGCGGAAGAGTTCAATAGTGTTTCGGAGAGATTTGTCTCGCCTTCGTTGTCCCGTTCCATGGTGCTGGAGGTTTTCACGGACAGTGAGGACGAGAGCCGGGCTTTGGAAATGTTCAGCAATGCCGTTGGACCGGATGCAAAGGATAAGGCCAAGGATTTGATCAAGAGTGTGTTCGGGAAGGATTCCATCAACCGTATTAATAAATTGATAGGAAAATAGATTATGGGAAAGACTTTGACGAGAGCGATTGACTATATATTCAAAGGCATTCCGAAAGTGAATGTCAAGGTCGATGTTGGAATGGTGGAACCTTCTAACATATTGAAAGGGAAAAAGATCCTGATAACGGGTGGTGGAAGAGGTTTGGGTTTCGCGATAGCTAAGAAGTGTGTCGCCGAGGGAGCGGAAGTGCTCATCTGCGGGAGATCTTCACAAACCCTTGAAAAGGCAGCCTCGGAATTGGGCGATTGCCTTTATTCTGTTTTCGATGTGACAGATTACGAGCATATTCCTTCGTTTGTCCAAGAGTGTTCCCGGAAACTTGGAGGACGGATTGATGTCCTTGTTAACAATGCTGGAATATCCTTGCATGAGGGAAGCATCTACGATGTGACATTGGAAGGATTTGACGCTCAGTTCGGAACCAACCTGAAGGGGCCATACTTTTTGTCGAAGGCATTTCTGAATAATTTCAAGGCTACCGGTAATTCAGGAGGAAGCATAATATTCGTGACATCTGAAAGGGGATTGTACTGCGACGACCAACCCTATGGCCTCACCAAGGCGGCGGTTTGCAGTCTTGCTCAGGGACTTGCGCGCAGAGCGTTGAAGGATGGCGTTCGGGTCAATGCGGTCGCTCCCGGGGTGACGGTTTCGGACATGACTGGTGTTGACAGGAACGGAAATCTTTTTAGACCGGGAACTTCGGGCGGACGTGTGCTGCTTCCGGAAGAGATTGCCGAGACGGTCGTGTTTTTGATCTCTGACGCGTCAAGGTCAATCAATGGAGCCATTATTCCATGCAATGAGGGCAATCACATTAGATGTGACTGGTAGCTATGAGAATAGGAATCCTGACATTTCACTATGCATGCAACTACGGGGCGATGTTGCAGACTTACGCCACGCAGGAGTTCTTGCGCTCGATGGGACATGATGTCTGTGTGGTTGACTATCGCAATAAGTCAGTAGAGGAAGGCTACGCTGCCTGGAACTTCAAGATAGACTTGCTGAAGACTTTGCCAAGAGCCTTCTCCAGGGCGATGAGGAATAGCCGGTTCAGACATTTCATGAAAGAATATCTGGTGTTGTCAAAAGATCCGTTTGACAGTTTTGATGTGTTGCTGTTCGGCAGCGATCAGATCTGGAATGAAATGATCACTGGCGGATTTGACAAGATATATTGGGGAGATTTTACTACCAAGGCCAGAAAAGTCGCTTGGGCTGCCAGCGCCAACGTCCTGTCTTTCTCGGACATGGAATATGCCGCGAAATGCCTGTCTGGATTTCATGCGATAAGCGTCAGGGAGGATTCTTTGAAGGAATTGGTCAGCGGTATGACATCGGTTCCGGTCAAGTGTATTCAGGATCCGACCTTGATGCTGGGCGAACGGGAATGGAAGGCATTGGCCGGCCCCGTCAAGGATGGGGGATATGTCTTGGCTTATCCGATGCTTTGTGATGAATTGGTGATAAAGACCGCCGGCGCGATCGCTGGAGCAAAAGGACTACGGCTCGTGATACTTTCCAAGAATGCATTGTACCGACCGTATAAGAATATGGTGCAATGGGCTGGACCGGAGGAGTTTGTGTCGTATTTCGCAGGAGCGTCCCATGTTGTCACATCATCATTTCACGGAACGGCTTTTTCGATCATATTCAGAAAAAAGTTCCTATCGGTCGTAGAACCTGGTACAAGGAATCTTCGTGTGGAGTCATTGCTTCGAAAGATGGGGCTTGAGAACCGGCTTTCTGACGGTTCGGACATATATTCCATCGACTTGCCTCTAGACAATGATAAGATAGGTATGGCCTTGGACGGGTTAAGGCAGGAGGCTGTTGATTTCTTGAAAGCATCAATGTTATGACAAAGAACGGCAAGATAACGGTTCTGTATGTGAACCATGAGGATAACGTTGTCGGTGGGGCTTCCTGGTCGCTCGTCAATCTCATCAGGTCGGTCAATGAGTATGTCATTCCGGTCATTCTGTTGAGGTCGGAGGGACCTGTGGCCGACTTTTTCCGATCCAAAGGCTACGAGTGCATCGTTCATTCATTCAGGCGCTTGACATACAAAGGGGGAGTCTTGAAAAGGACATTGCGTTTTCTTCCTCACCTTGTGACGAACACCTGGATCAACCACAAGTGTGTCAAGGATGTGTCCAGACTTCTTGCTGGCAGAAACGTCAGCATTGTCCACAGTAACTCGGGTGTCATCGACATCGGGCTGGCCTTGGCGGAAAAACTTGGCGCGAGGCATGTCTGGCATATTCGTGAATATTTTGACCTGGGCTTGAACGCCAGACCTTTCCGAGGATTCGGAAGGTGGAATGTGGAACTTCGCCGCTCTGATGCTGTCATTTTGATTTCCAACGGTTTGCGGGAGCATCTTGGGTTAAAGGACTGTCTGTCGGCATACTGCTTCCCTGATGCTGTGCGTTCTAAGAATGATGTCGTCCTTGATACAGAAAAAGAAAAGTATTTCCTTTTCTGTGCTGGTGAGATGGGGGCAGTGAAACATCCGGAAACAGCCATTAGGGCATTCGGCGGATCCGGTTTGGCGGCCAAAGGGTATTCGCTGGTCTTCACGGGAAACTGTCGTGAAGAGAGAAAGGCCGGCCTGATGGAGGTGGCGAAAGAGGCCGGTGTGGAAAACAATGTCGAGTTTAGGGGCTATGTGGCTGACATCAGGTCTCTTATGTCCAAAGCTACAGCCTATCTCATGTGTTCTGAGTTCGAGGGGTTGGGGCGTGTGACCATTGAGGCGATGTTCTACGGCTGTCCGGTGATTGCCAGAAGGTCTGGAGGCACTTTGGAGATAATCACTGACAGGCGGAACGGTTTCTTTTTTGACACGGTTGAGGAATGCTCGGGACTTATGAATATGCTGGCGTCGGCTCTGCCGCTTGACGTTGTCCGCAAGGCCCAGAAAGATGCGGTGGCCCGTTATTCTGAAGAGGAATACGGCAGTGAGATAATGCGTGTATATGATGTTTTGACAAAATGATAGGCGTTATAGTTATTAATTATCACAGTGAGGAGAAGACGATAGAGTTCGTGAGGACTGAACTTGCGAAGATCCGGTCGGATTATGCTGTGGTGATTGTGGACAACGGTAGCACGGAACTAAGCAGGGACCGTCTGCTGGAGGCGTTCAAGGGGGCGGACCAGTATGTCTTCGTGGTGCCGTCCGAAGAGAATCTTGGCTTTGCCAAAGGCAATAATCTTGGGGCGGAAGTGGCTCGTAATCAGTTTGCTCCTGATGTTTTTTTGTTCGCCAACAATGACATACGTCTTGTAGAACCTGATGTTGTCGAAAGGATGGCGGCCAGGTTGAGGTCTCTGGAGGAGGCCGGGGCTCTCGGCCCAAAGGTTGTCGGACTGGACGGGCGGCTCCAGAGTCCAGAGCCGTTCATCAGTTTCTGGGACAGGCATGTGGCTCTTTATTGGAGGAGTCTGTTTTCATCCAAATCAAGAAGACCGTTTTGGGAGGAATATTCACAGACTGCTAAGGAAGGCTTTCATTACAGGATTTCAGGATCTTTCTTCATGGTCAAGGCCGAAGATTATTCCGCTTGCGGGAAAATGGATCCGAAGACCTTTCTCTATGCGGAGGAAATGATTCTGTCCGAAAGGCTTAAGAGGATAGGAAAGGGTGTTTACTACTACCCTGAAGTCTCGGTCGTTCATGAACATGGGGCGACCACGAGGAAGTACTACGACAAGGTCAGGGTGCGGGAACTCAAGTATCAGAGCGAGAAGTACTACTATAGGACCTACATCGGGACTCCGGCGTGGCAGTTTCTGGTGGCGGACCTGACATATTCATTGAAAAAATTGCTGAAGAGGTAGGTTATGAGAAAGAAGATTTACGTGTCGCCGTCGGCTAACAGGAAAAACGGCTATCCGAACCGCTACTTCGTCTTTTTGAAGGAGAATCTGGCTGAGTATTTCGATGTGCTTGACGCGGACAACGAGCCATACCTGACGCAGGGGTGGGCGTTGCTGAAACATTCGTTCAAGGCTGACATATTCCTTTTGAGCTTCGTGGAGACGATCGCTTTCCACAAGCTCGCTTTCCTGCAGTATCTTATGGTGCGTCTGAGTTTCCGGGTGATGAGGCTCCGGCGTGGAAAGATCGTGTTCATATTCCATAACCCGCGCCCTCACAAGGGGGAGAACTGGATGTCCCGCTCGCTCACCAAGTTGCAGCTGAAGCGGTCGTGCCTCGTAATCTCCCATTCGTGCGAGACCGCTTCCTTCGCGCGCGTGCTGCTTTCTGAATATGGCTGCCCGCCTGACAAGGTCCGCTATTTCTGCCATCCGGTTGTGGAGCCTGCCGCCGTGGGAGGTTCTGCCGCCGACGCTTGCCGCGGTTCCTCAGGGGGAGAGGATTCTGCACGGACGGGCGAGATCCTGATCTGGGGGAATATCCTTCCGTACAAGGGTGTGCTGGAGTTCGTTACCAGTTCCGCCGTGCGCCGTGCCGGCCTGAAGGTCAGGATTGTCGGACGTTGCAAGGATGCCTCGCTGGCCGCGGACATTGAAAAGGCCATCGTCTCCGATGATTCCGCTGGTTTCGCCGGATTTGGGGCAGAGGCTTCGACGGCTCATCGGTCAACGTTTGTTTTTGAGAACAGGGTCGCTGATTTTGAGGAGCTTGCCGGCCTTATCCGCTCCAGCCGTTTTGTGCTGTTTCCTTATCTGCCGGGAAGCGTCTCCAGTTCGGGTGTTCTGATGGACACTCTGACGATGGGTGGCAGTCCGGTCGGTCCCGCCATCGGTGCGTTCGCCGATCTTGCCCGAAAGGATGTCTGCTTTGTCTATGGCTCCGAAGCAGAGATGGTTGAGATTCTGAAATCGGGCCGCTCCATCAATCCGGAAGTCCTTCGTGGCTTCATCGCCCGTAACTCCTGGCATTCCTTCGCCAGGTTCTTCGCCGACTTTTTCGCCTCCTGACGCTGATGCCTGTTTCCTGTCCGGGAGCGGTGGCGGGAATGGTTCACAGGACGCTCGGTGGCGTGTTTTCTGTAGATTTGACCACGCCGGAGTTATCGTTTGGACTAATTTTTGATAGGCTTGTATTCTATTGCATGGCCCGGCGGGCGCTCAGGATCATGTCTCACGGCGCCGCATTTATAGCCTGCTAGTTATGAAGATTATAACTACTTTAAGTTTAATTTATTATGAAAAGAGTTTTTTCATCCATCCTTGCGGTATCAATGATGCTTATCGGAACCGCTGCCATCGCGCAGCCATCACTCGGCATCGGCTACCTTAACTCTACGGACAAGGTAAAGTCCGGCAGCACGACCAAGACCACTAATCTGAGCGGCTTCTATGTAGGCGGATCCTATAACATTAACCTTGCCGGTTCTTTTGGCGTGGCTCCGGGATTGTACTATGGTCTTGCTACCAAGAGTGATGCGGACAGCTATTTCGGCATCAACACTAATGTTGACGTTACAGAACACTATCTTTCCATCCCTGTGATGTTCAATGCGGGCCTTACCTTCGCAGACGGCATTGTCGGCAGGGTCTACGCCGGTCCTTCGCTGGCTTATGGTATTGCTTCCGACACCAAGGTGAAGGGATCCATCGCCGGTTTCTCAAAGGACACCAAGATCAACAACTATGGTGATGACTATCACTACGGTCGTTTCGATGTCATGCTCGGCGGCGGTGTGGCGGTCGAGTTCTTCGACATGGTACGCTTCAATGTCGGCTATGACTACGGTCTCGTGAACCGTTACACCGGTGACGGCGACATAACCCGTCACAGGAGCCAGTTCAACATCGGTGTCGCCTATCTCTTCTAAAAGATACTGTTTTTTATTACTGAACACAAAAACGGCCGGAGAGGATTCTCTCTGGCCGTTTGTTTTTGACGTGCGGATGACGCGTTGTCTCACGCGCCCGTGATTACTTTCTTTTCTCTCTCTTGCCGAGTTTCTCCCTTGTGAGCATCGGCTCGTTGGTGGTGATGCAGTCAACTCCGAGGTCAATCATGCTCTGGATGTCTTTCTCCTTGTTGACGGTCCAGCAGTTGACGCTCATCTTGTTGTCGCGCGCCTGCTTGAACCATGTAGGATTCTTTGCAAAGACCTTGTAGTGGAAGTCGATGCCGTTGATGCCGAGTCCGGCGAGTTCCTCAGGACTCTTGTCGTCGCCAAGGTACTGAACCGTGAAGCCAGGGCAGAGGGCGGCGAGCCTCTCGCAGATGTTCAGGCTGAAGGAGATGAAAATGACACGCTTAGGACTGTAGAGGCCGTGCTCCTTGAGGGCCTTGACACTCTGGTCCACCATGTAGTCCTCGTGGGCCTTGTCGATCTGCTGCTTGAGCTCGAACACCAGCACGGTCTTCTTGCTCTTCTCACCCTGGGTCAGGTACTCGTCAAGAGTAGGGATCTTCTCGCCGTTCTTCAGACGGCAGTCCTTGAAGTCGGCGTAGTCGTGATCCCAGATGCACATCCCGTCGATGTCCGCGTCGTGGTGGACAAGCATGACGAGGTCGGAGGTGATGTGTACATCGAACTCGCTGCCCCACAGTCCGTTCTGCTGAGCCAGTTCAAGCGATTTGATGGAGTTCTCGGCATAGCCGGCCTCCTCGCATTTCCAGAATCCTCTGTGCGCGGTCACAGCGATCTTCTGTGGGGCGCACGAAGCGGCGAGCGCTATCAAGGCTCCAGCCGCGGCAATTTTAGCAATCTTTCTCATATTCATTGAATATTATGTTTTGAACATTTCGTGTTGGTGGCAAAGATACTCAAATCCGCCCGAATAATGAAGTTCTACTGGCATGTTCTTGGTTATGTAACCTTCAAATAATAACCTGCATCATCTTAAGGAATCTTTTCGGTCTATATCTCTTTTCTCATCAGTCATGTGCCACCGGCACACTCCTTCTTCGAAAATAGATCTATCCTCGAAAATCTT